>Ga0160502_100253_pt1 | contig 53545 bp, 28 predicted proteins | sample DIDnMG_14_FD_108237 | JGI IMG/M metagenome (GOLD analysis project Ga0160502, IMG submission 108237) | Enriched soil microbial communities from UW Madison campus, WI, USA - DID2933_E24_Xylan MG | ecosystem: Environmental > Terrestrial > Soil > Unclassified | place: USA: Madison, Wisconsin... | reverse complement strand
AGGGTGGTTCGGGCCGGAGCTGCTGAATTTTGAATATCTGCTCATAGATGTGGCACGTTATACGGATGAGGATCTGCTGTCGTTATCGAATACGATTGCCTCTGTATTCTTCCTGGATAAGACGGCGCGGCCGGATCAACTGCAAGGGAGATTGGAGCAGTTGATGGGGACATTCCGCCGCCTGCCGGAGGAGAATCAGCAGAAGTTTGTGTCGTGGATGGCGAATGTGCTAAAGCGGAAGCTGCCGGAGAAGGATGCGCTGGAGCAATTCATTCAGAGCGTGAAAGGAGAGTCATCGCAGATGGGACTGGAGAAAATATTGGATGACATCGAGCATAAAGGTCGCCGTGAGGGTCGACTAGAAGGAGAACGCGCGGCGAAGCAAACGATGGTGAAGCAACTGCTCGCGAAGCAAGTAGATAGCGCGATTATAGCCGAGGTCACAGGCTTCTCGCCGGAGGCGATCAAGCAGATGGAGCAAGAGAATTCTTAATCGATGCTCAGGCTAGTCCCGTGAAGCGGGTTCGTGCATAACCCCTGAAATGCTAAAAAGCCCAAGAATGTTGATTTCACAGCATTCTTGGGCTTTTTAGCTGGCTGTAATTGCGATCTACCACTTATGATATATTTTTGCATTTTGTAATGTGGAACATATTTTTCCGAGTGGTTTATTGCTATAATTAGCCTGTAGTCTTCAACTGAGAGTCTTCATAGCCAGGCGTTGGGAAGCTTCTTGTCTAACGGAACGGCTCAAATATAAAGGAGGAGAATATGAGTACACGTTCGCCCCGTCATTATTATGTTATTAACAAATGGCTAGCTCTCCTGTGCATTGTAGCGCTGCTGTTTCCGCCTATTGCAGTGTCTGAGCATGTGTATGCCAAGGAGCAGGAGGAAGCGCCGGGTCAGCTTCAAGGGCAACTGAAGCTGAGTAGCGACGCGGACATTACCCAGTATAGGGTGGTGGTTAAGTCACAGGACGAATCGATGTCCTATAACGATTATTGGCAATGGAGCAATGTCGAAGAACCACGGACCTTCCACTTCGCTGAGCTAAAGGCTGGACAGTATGAGATCAGTCTGTACCATAATGCATTACGGATCAATGTCTATGATGCTCGTGTCGAAGCAGGCGAATCTACACTCATCATCTTTGCCCCGCAAGGCGGCGATGGCGTCATTCAAGGTCAGATTCAGTTCGATGAGGACACGCTGGATCATCCCTTCTGGATGTATATGCGTTCCGGCGAGCTTGAGCTGACGCTCGATACCGAATACACGTACAATCGGTACGCGATCATCGGCTTGAATGCCGGAAGCTATTATCTGGCGGCACGCTACCAGGGGGTGCAGCAGCAGCGCAACTATCAGCAGTTGCTCACCAGTGGCATACTGGATGCGAATTACAAGTTTCTCTCGCGGCCAGAGGCTGGAGGCGTCAACCTGTCTGGCAGTCTCACGACGACGATTCCAGGACATCGGGTAGATAGCTTGTATCTCTTAGGCCAGGGCGGTTCCACCTGGCTGGTGCAGCCTGATCCGAGCGGTCAATATAGCGTGAACGGCCTGTCTGCAGGTACCTACAGAGCGGTCGTCTACTCCTACTCCCCCCAACTGGACTATTCTATCGATCACTTGACTATTGAGCAAGAGGATACAAAATTCAGCTATCAATTCCGAGGAGAATCGGAGCCGGGAACGGGGACGGTGACAGGCAGAATCAGTGACTTGGCTGGTAATGTGCCGGAGGATATTTCGTTGCAATACTCGTTGCGGTTAATGAATGATGACTTTACACATCGGACAGATGGCTGGTCCATCTCCGGGATGGCGGATGGGGATGGCATCTATTATCTGGCAGGAATAGACCCTGGCGTCTATGAGTTGGATGCGCGTACTGGCAATGGGAGCATGTATGGCACGACCGCTATCGTAGTGGCAGCGGACGAAACGACAGAGCGCGATCTGCGAATCGGTTCAAGCGGTGAGGCGAAGACGATTAGCGGCCGAGTACTGGATGTCGATGGTTCGGTGGCGGTCGGTGCGCGAATCACCCTGTATTCCTACATTCGCGATGAAATAGGTGAAGTGATTCATGAGACGCGATCCAGCTCCTATGGCTACATGTTATCGCCTGTCTTCCCCGGCGAATACCTTGTCCGAGCGGAGACAGAGCACTCGGTATACACCAAGCGTGTCGTCTTGGAGCCAGGCGGAGAGAGCATACAGCTCGATCTGATGAATGCGCCGCCAACCTTGAGCTTTACTGTCGAGGGCAAATACCGGGTAGGCGATGTGTTGTCTGTAGTCACCTCGAATTATGAGGATGCCGATGGCGACGAGGCCGATACACCTGAATTCAAGTGGCTGACGGCAGAGACGACACAGTCCACCTTCTACGAAGTGGAGGGAGAGACGGACTCAACGTATACGATTCGACCGGAGGATGCAGGCAGAGCGGTGGTCGTGTATGTCACACCGAAGGCGAAGACGGGCACATTGCGTGGGGAGACCCAATCAAGCAGCCCGCAGCGAGTAGCGGATGAGTCGCAGATTACGATAGCGTCCAAGAAGGTTACAGAGAGCGTGCCATTCGATTTGGACATTGCCTCGGCTATAGATTACAACGGCCTGCCTGTCACAGGGAAGCACACCGTCAAGCTATGGCATGGAGATAAGCTGCTGCCGGAGCAAACGGTGGAGCTGAACAGTCAGGGCGAGGGGACGCTAGAGGCCATCTCGGTAGAAGATGCGGATACGAATCTCTTCGCTGTACAGATTGTGAATGCAACCACGAAAAAGCCATTCGAGCTGGAGGTGATCCGCAATACGCCGCCGCAGGGAGAAGTGCGGATTGTCAGTGAGCAGCATGCAGCGCCGGGCGTGGTGTTACAGGCTGCATTTAAATATGCTGACCCCGATGGAGACCCGGAGGGGGAGCATGAATACCAATGGTTCCGTGCTGAGGCAGGCGGCCTGAGCTTCGAGCCTGTCGCGGGAGCAACAACTGCACGTTATGAGGTAGTGGAGAGTGATCTGGGAGCGCGCTTCCGGGTGAGTGTAACTCCTCATGCTGCGAGCGGTGCCCCTGTGGGCGAGACTGTAACCAGTGATCCCGTTATGATCGGCGATTATTCTTCCTTGAAGACGGTTGAGACGGAGGGAGAAGCCGTCGCCGGGAATCCGGTCTCCTTATGGCTGAGCGGTGTCAGGAGCTATGGCGGTCAGTTGCTGCAAGGCGAGCATACCGTTCGGCTGCGACTGAACCCGGATCTGCCGGCTGCGAGCTATCTGGCAACCTTTGATGCTGGGGAGACGACTATTGGCCCAATCGTGTTTGAGCAGGCAGGTCGGCAGGAGCTGGAGCTGCGTGTGGAGGGCTTGACGAGCTACCATCCGTTCGCTGTGGAGATCGCCCCGGCGCCTCAGCCATACGGAATTCTAAGTATAGAAGGAGAGGGCACGCCAGGCAGCGAGCTGAAGGCGAATTTTGAGTGGGTCGGCAAGGAGCAGGTTCAACCCGTCTATCAGTGGCAGATTGGTACTGGCGCAGGGTCAGAGGAGAGCCTGGAATTCGCGGATATTGACGGGGCCGCGAGCGATAGCTATGTTATTCAGCCGAAGGATGCCGGACACTCTATCCGGGTCAAGGCAAGGCCGCTCACCTCAGGGGGGCAGCCTGCCGGGGAGGATGTATACAGTGATGCGATAGCCGTCACGGATCAATCCTCACTGGAGCTGATCGTTCAGGGCAAGCTGACAGCGGGGCGGCCGTTTCAACTGCTGCTGGAGCAGGCCAAAGGATATAACGGAACGGCGTTGGCTGGGGAGCACACAGTTCTCGTATACAATGGGCAGACAGAGCTGGGCAGCTTCGAGGTGACCTTTGCTGAAGGGGCTGGGTGGCTCTCGGGTCTTACCATCAAACAAGCCGGAGAGTATAGCCTTACTATTGAAGTGATAGGCGCCGTAACGCCGCGCTCCGTAACCGTCAACGTCACGGAGGCCGTTGCTCCTGTTGGCAGTGTAGCGATAGCAGGCGATGCGCATCCTGGCAGCCTGATCAATGCAGTGGTAAGCTACAGTGCGAATAATGAGGCCCCGGAAGGCGAGCATAGCTACCAGTGGTACAGATCAGCCGATCATGATCTGTATACACGGATCGATGGGGCAACGGATCGAAGCTATCTGGTCAGCTCGGCAGACGAAGGGCATTATCTCCGGGTCGAGGCTGTACTGCGAACCGCCGAGGGTACGGAAGGCGGGCCTGTTACCAGTGAAGCGGTATGGGTGGAGAGAGTAGCGGTGGAGCCAGTCGTCAGCGGGCTGACCGTAATCGACACGGACGCTAGAGCAGGCTATCTTAGTGGGGTGATACGCTGGAACGGTCTTGCCGATGAAGAGGGGATTACCGGGTATGCGGTGTACTTTACGGATTCCAGAGGGGTGCGCATCGGCACCGCGATCGGTGAAACGACCAAGGGCAGCTATCACGTGGCCATTCATAAGCTAGAGGTGCCAGCAACAGCCGCTGCGATCGCAGTCTATGCTGTGCGCGGCAGCGAGCTGGCGGATAGCGGTGCGCAACTGGATGACTTCGACCAGACCTCCGCGCAAGCGGTTCGCAACGAGCTAAGACGCTACCTGTTCCCACAGACGAACGAGGTGACGATCAGCCACATTATGAAGGCCATTGCGACCAAGACAGATGTGACGGGTGATGAGGTGTTCGATAAGGAGGATGCACGTCTCATTCTGTCTTTGATTGATATGTAAGGATGGCATGAAGTGAGCCGTCAGGTGAATCTGTTGTTTCTCGCTGCTAGGATTAAGAGCCAAGCGATGAGAAGCCAGAAGCCTGACGGTTTTTTCTGAAAATTGAATTTTCAAAATATTCAAATATCATTCCGCAAAGGCTTTGAATTCATGGGGAAGGATGTGGTATGATAGAGTCAGATCAAAGGAGGAGTGTCTTATGAAATACAATATCCGAGGACAAAATATCCAAGTAACGGACGCCTTACGCGACTACGTAGAGAAAAAATTAAGCCGCTTGGACAAGTATTTTGAAGCGCCCCTTACCTCCGAAGTACATGTTACCTTATCGGTAATCAAAAATAAGCAAGGCGTCGAGGTAACGATCCCACTGCAAGGCACAATGCTTCGCGCCGAAGAGAAAAAGAATGAAGATATGTATGCGTCTATCGATCTGGTCGTGGATAAGCTGGAACGCCAGATTCGTAAATACAAGACGAAAATCAACCGCAAATTCCGTCAGGAAGGCAGCTTGAAATCGCTTATTAAGGAAGATGGCGGAGCCGTGAAGGTGCTGGAGGAGGACGATGAGCTCGAAATCGTCAGAACCAAGCGTTTCACACTCAAGCCAATGGATGTTGAAGAAGCGGTGCTGCAAATGAATATGATCGGGCATTCCTTCTTCGTCTTCGCCAATGCCGAGTCGAAGGAAGTCAATGTCGTCTATAAACGCAGCGACGGCAAATACGGCCTGATTGAGCAGGGCTGATCTTAGTCGCTGCGACCAGCAGAAAACCGGACCCTCCAAGGTCCGGTTTTCTTGCAGGCACAGGTATGCTGCCCCTCCTGTTGTGCAAGCCGAGGCACTTCCTCAATGAGGTTTTGTGCGGTGGGATGGGAGTCGGAGCGCGTCGCCAGAGCCGATCTGCCATGACCAGGAGGAGCGTCTGCTTCAGAGCACAATCGATGCTGTGTTGCGGCTGTAGCGGCGCTTTATGGATATTCATGGCGCTGCTATGCAACCCTGGGCCTTCTTTTTCCGTTAAATGGTTAAAGATTGCTAAAGTGCTGCATTGCGGGACATGGAACAAACTGATACAATTTAGGCATTGAGGAAAAACTGAAAGGGGTTTACCATATACGATGCTCGGACTGGTGAAGAAGCTTTTCGGGGACGCCAATGAACGCGAAATCAAGCGGTTGATGCGTACCGTCGATCAGATTAATAAAATGGAACCGGACTACGTGAAGCTGTCGGACGAGCAGCTACGTGCCAAGACGGATGAGTTCAAGGCCAGAATTGAAAAAGGAGAGACAGCAGAGCAGTTGCTGCCAGAAGCGTTTGCCACCGTTAGAGAAGCCTCCAAGCGGACACTGGGCATGCGCCATTTTGACGTTCAGCTTATCGGAGGTATGGTGCTCCATGACGGCAAAATCTCCGAGATGAAGACAGGGGAAGGGAAGACGCTTGTTGCGACGCTGCCCGTGTATCTGAATGCGCTGCTCGGCAAGGGCGTTCATGTCGTCACCGTCAATGACTATCTGGCGCAGCGTGACAGTCAGCTCATGGCGCAGCTCTATGAATTCCTGGGGATGACCGTAGGCTGCAACCTGAACTCCCTGTCCCATGAGGAGAAGCAGCAGGCCTATGCTTGCGATATTACGTATGGCACCAATAATGAGTTCGGCTTTGACTATCTGCGCGACAACATGGTGTTGTATAAGGAGCAGATGGTTCAACGTCCATTATATTTTGCTATCATTGACGAAGTGGATTCGATCTTGATTGACGAAGCGCGGACGCCGCTGATTATCTCTGGACAAGCTGCGAAGTCGACGGAGATGTATTTCTCGGCAGACCGTTTTGTGAGCCGTCTGAAAGCGGACGAAGACTATACCGTTGATATTAAGCTGCGTTCGGTCACCTTGACAGAGGCCGGGGTGGAAAAGGCGGAGAAGGCATTCGCCATCGAGAATCTGTTCGATCATGCGAACGTGCTGCTGAACCATCATATCCAGCAATCACTCAAAGCCCATGCCATTATGAAGCGCGATGTAGATTACGTTGTGCAGGATGGCGAAGTGGTCATCGTGGATGAGTTCACCGGGCGTCTGATGTCGGGTCGCCGTTATAGCGATGGACTGCATCAGGCGATTGAGGCGAAGGAGCAGCTAGAGGTTCAGAACGAGAGCATGACGCTCGCGACGATCACCTTCCAGAACTACTTCCGTATGTATCGCAAGCTGGCCGGTATGACCGGTACGGCGAAGACGGAGGAAGAGGAGTTCAAGAAGATCTATGGCCTGGACGTTGTTCAGATTCCGACGAACCGCCAGATGATCCGCAATGACATTCCTGACGTGGTCTACAAGACAGAGAATGGCAAGTTTAAGGCGGTCGTCGAGGAAATTGTAGAGCGTCACAAAAAGAACCAACCCGTGCTGGTCGGTACCGTCTCTATCGAGAATTCAGAGCGACTCTCGGAGATGCTCAAGCGCAAGGGCGTTGCCCATAAGGTGCTTAACGCGAAATTCCATGCCGAGGAAGCAGAGATTATTTCTCGTGCCGGACAGGCTGGCTCGGTAACGATTGCCACCAACATGGCGGGACGCGGAACCGATATTTTGCTTGGCGAAAGTGTAGGAGATATTGGCGGTCTGCATATTATCGGTACCGAGCGTCATGAGAGCCGCCGGATTGATAACCAGTTGCGCGGCCGTGCCGGTCGTCAGGGAGACCCGGGCTCCTCGCAATTCTATCTGTCGCTGGAGGATGAATTAATGCGCCGCTTCGGTGCGGAGAATATCATGGGTATGATGGAGCGCCTGGGCTTCGATGAGGATCAGCCGATCGAGAGCCGCCTCATTACCCGTGCGATCGAGTCTGCACAGAAGCGTGTAGAGGGCAATAACTTTGATCTGCGCAAGGTTGTTCTCCAGTATGATGACGTGATGAACCAGCAGCGCGAGATTATCTACAAGCAGCGCCGCGAGGTGCTTCATTCCGAGAACATCCGTGATATTGTCATGGATATGATCAAGCCTGTCGTGGAGCGGATCGCCGACGCGCATTGTCCAAGCGAGGAAGTGCCGGAGGATTGGGATCTTCAGGCTATCGTCGACTACGCGCACGGGACGTTCCTGCAGGAAGGGACATTGACGAAGGACGAGCTGTGGGGCAAGGAGAAGGAGGAGGTCGTCTCCTACCTGTTCGACAAGATTACGGCCTTGTATGATGAGCGCGAGGCGATGATGGGCTCGGAGATGATGCGTGAGTTCGAGAAGGTTATCGTGCTGCGTGCAGTGGACAGCAAATGGATGGATCACATCGATGCGATGGATCAATTGCGTCAGGGCATTCACCTTCGGGCATACGGCGGTACTGATCCGCTCAGGGAGTACCAGTTCGAGGGCTTCGAGATGTTCAAGGAAATGATCGAGCATATCCAGGAAGAAGTAACGAAGTATGTCATGAAGGCACATGTCGAGAAAAACCTGGAACGCCAGGCTGTTGCCGAAGGACAAGCGGTTCAGGATAGCAGCAAGGTCGATCCGAAGTCGAAGCAGGTGGTACGCAAGGAAGAGCAGCGTGTAGGCCGCAACGATGCTTGTCCATGCGGTAGCGGCAAGAAGTACAAGCAATGCCACGGCAAGTAATCCTTCGTATCGCGGGTGAAGCTGCGAAGCGGAGAACAGCCTGTTGAGGCACTATATTGGCATCGCGGCTCCTCACTGACCAGGCTATGGCCTCGGCTGGGAGGGGCCGCAAGCGCTCCGGCGGGCCGGGGCGAATCTATCGACGAGGTGACGAATAACGATTATGATCGATTCTTCGGTAAAGCAGGATTTGCGTGAAATAGCAACCAAACTTCAAAATCTTAGGGGGTCTCTTTGACTTAGATCTGAAGCAAGAGATGATCGCCAACTTCGAGGAGAAGATGACGGCCCCGGATTTTTGGGATGATAATGAGAAGGCTCAGAGCTTAATCTCCGAGCTGAATGCGATCAAATCGATCGTAGAGCAATATGAGAGGCTGCATTCCGAGCAAGAGGATCTCGAAACGATGCTGGAGCTTGCGGAGGAAGAGGGCGACAGCGACATGGTAGCGGAGCTGGTGGAGGGCGTTAGCGCTCTCGTCGCCCGCGTCGGCGACTTTGAGCTTCAGTTGCTGCTTAGTCAGCCGTATGACAAGCTGAATGCCATATTGGAGCTGCATCCCGGAGCAGGCGGTACCGAGTCCCAGGATTGGGGGCAGATGCTGTACCGGATGTATACCCGGTGGGTGGAGAAACGCGGCTTCAAGTACGAGATTCTCGATTACCAGGATGGCGATGAGGCGGGCATCAAGAGCGTGACGATTCTGATTAAGGGCTACAATGCGTATGGCTATCTGAAAGCGGAGAAGGGGGTACACCGTCTGGTGCGCATCTCGCCGTTCGATGCTTCGGGTCGCCGTCACACCTCCTTCGTCTCCTGTGATGTTGTGCCAGAGATTACGGATGACATCGAGATTGAGATTCGCAGCGAGGACTTGAAGGTGGATACGTACCGCGCCAGCGGCGCCGGCGGGCAGCACGTCAACAAGACGGAATCCGCCATTCGCATCACGCATATCCCGACGGGGATCGTTGTGGCTTGCCAGCAGGAGCGTTCGCAGATTCAGAACCGCGAGCGTGCGATGAATATGCTCCGTTCGAAGCTGTATGAGAAGAAGATTGAGGAGCAACAGCGGCATCTGGCAGAGATTCGCGGCGAGCAATCGGATATTGCCTGGGGCAGCCAGATTCGCTCGTATGTCTTCCATCCCTATAGCATGGTCAAGGATCATCGAACCTCTGTCGAGACAGGCAATGTCGGCGCGGTGATGGATGGCGACATCGATCCGTTCATCGACGGCTATCTGCGCAGCCAGATTCGTCAGGAGCCTCAGTAGACCTACAATGCATATGATTCAGCCACAGGCTTGCTAGCAGACCGCACGGTTATCCTTCCTGCGGTCTTTCACTTTGCAGATGAACAGATCGGATGATCTTCATGAAGCATGCGATAGGCAGGGTGGGTTCTTGTGGTATGGTACCCCCACATCATGCGTATACTGTCATGGCAGTGGACAAGTGCTGTTAGCAGCGCGTGCTCCAATCCGGTACATACGTTATTAGTAAGGGAAGGTTAGGGGATCGTGACGGCTATAGATAAGAAGGAAGCGAGTTCAGGTGTGCGTAGACGACGTCGCGCTTCGCGCGGACAGGCTCACCCGGCAGCCAAGCTGGCGAGTCAGCTTGTGCTGCTGCTTGCAGGGTGTCTCATTGTAGCGGTGAGCTTTAACTTGTTTTTTGTCGCTGCGGGCATAGCCTCAGGGGGCGTATCCGGCATCTCCATCCTGGTGCAACGAATATGGGGCATCGTTCCGGCCTATACGCAGTGGGCGCTGAATGTGCCGTTATTTCTGGCAGGGTTGTTTGTGTTCGGCAAGCGATTTGCACTGCAGACGCTGCTGGGCTCCTTCGTGTTGCCGTTATTTGTGCTGTTGACCTCATCCTGGCCGCCGCCAACCCATAATCCGTTGCTGGCTGCCATCTATGGGGGGATTGGCGTGGGCATCGGACTGGGACTGGTCTTCCGCGGGCGCGGCTCGACAGGGGGGCTCGATCTGGCTGCCCAACTGCTGCAACGCTACACTGGCTTACGGCTTGGGCTGGCGTTGCCGTTATTTGACGGTCTGGTCATTGTTACAGCGGGACTAGTGATCTCGCCTGAAAATGCGTTGTACGCACTCATTGCGTTGTTTGTGACCAGCAAGACGATTGATATTATGCAGACGGGCTTGTTGGTATCCAAGGTCGCCTTTATTATCTCTGACCGTTCGGAGGAGATCGGAGCCAGCGTGCTGCGCGATCTCGATCGCGGGATGACGCGGCTGCAGGCACAAGGGGGATACACCGGGGCGGAGCGGCCAGTGCTGATGGTGGTCGTTCAGCAGAATGAAGTGTTGCGCCTGAAGCTGCTTGTTCAGGCCATTGATCCAGACGCCTTCGTCATTATTAGCGATACAGCGGAGGTGCTGGGGCAGGGCTTCCAGCGGACGGAATAGGCGTTGTATTTATATGAATACTAATGTATAATAATTCAATGTTAGTTATTCGATAATGTGATGAGGGAGCGCCTTGCCGCGCGAGCTTGTGATTGCCTTCAGCAGGCATAGCGTGTAGCGGCGGCCCTCCCTATACTTATAATATGGAATCTATAATGGCGTCCTTGAGAGGACCTGGACAATAGTACAGCATAGATAGATGGGAGAGAGCGCAATGAGTAACAAATTGAAGGTGGCAATTGTAGGCTCGACGGGATATGGCGGCGTAGAGCTGATCCGGTTGCTTCAGCATCATCCGCAAGTCGAGATTACGTCGGTCATTTCCTCCTCTGCTGCTGGCTCTCCGATTGCCGAGGGCTATCCGCATCTGAATGAGATTCGGACCGATCTGCTGGATGGAGTCGAGCCGGAGGCGATTCGCAGCAAGGCCGATCTGGTATTTCTGGCGACTCCTGCTGGTGTGGCTTCCAAGCTCGCGGGGCAACTGCTGGAGGTTGGGCTGAAGGTTATTGATCTGTCGGGCGACCTGCGCTTGAAGTCACCGTCTGTATATGAGCAATGGTACAACAAGCCTGCTGCCGAACAGCAGTTGCTGGATCGGGCGGTCTATGGCTTGGCGGAGGTGTTCGGGCAGGAGGTTCGTGACGAGCAGCTCATCTCGAATCCGGGCTGCTTCCCGACCGGAACGCTGCTGGGGCTGGTGCCTGCGGTGGCGGCAGGATGGATCGATCCTGCGACAATTATTATTGATGCCAAGACAGGCATGTCGGGAGCCGGCAGAGGCACGAGCCTGGGGGCGCATTTTTCCGAGATGAATGAGAACTTCAAGGCGTACAAGGTCAACCACCATCAGCATATCCCGGAGATTGAGCAGGTGCTGGGCCGTGTATCAGGCAAATCGGTCGTAACGACCTTCACCACGCATATGGTGCCGATGACACGCGGTATTTTGAGTACGATGTATGCAACAGTGGCTGGAGCTTACAGTACGCAGGACTTTATTGATCTGTATCGCAGATATTATGAGGGACGCCCGTTCGTTCGCATTCGCCCGGAAGGGCTATGGCCAGCCACCAAGGAGGTTGCCGGATCGAACTATTGCGATATTGGCTTCTCGGTGGATGACCGTACAGGCAGAGTGACGATTATTGCGGTGATTGACAATCTGGTCAAGGGAGCTGCTGGTCAGGCGATTCAGAACCTGAATCTGATGATGGGCTGGGAAGAAAGCCTTGGACTGCAGTTTGTCCCGGTATACCCTTAAACGATATATTACAATCCGATGGTACAGCTCTCGCGATGGGTCGCGCCTGTACCCTCTATCCTATATTGCTATAGAAGGAGCATGAATGCGCCATGGAACAAGGCACTGGAGAGGTCTTTGCGATCCTGAAGGACGGATCGATCACTACACCGAAGGGCTTCAAGGCAGGAGGACTGCACTGCGGCCTCAAGAAAACTACGCGCCATGACCTGGGCGCCATCCTATGTGAAGTCCCGGCCGCGGCTGCCGGGGTGTACACACTGAACAAGGTGCAGGCGGCGCCGATCCGTGTGACGCAGGACAGCATTGGTACGGCAGGCAAGCTGCGCGCTGTGCTGGTGAATAGCGGCAATGCTAATGCTTGCACGGGCAAGCAGGGTGAGGAGGATGCCTACCAGATGCGCGCTTCGTTCGCAGAGGCAATGGGACTGTCCGAGCAAGAGGTGGCTGTTGCTTCGACGGGCGTGATCGGAGAGCTGCTCAAGATGGATCGGGTGCTGGACGGCATCGGACAGCTTCCAGCCAGACTGGAGGGTACGAGCGCCGGGGCGGAGGATTTCTGCCAGGCTATACTGACTACAGACCTGGTACAGAAGATGATCTGCGTCGAGGTGGAGATTGACGGTCGCAAGGTAGTCGTCGCAGGTGCTGCCAAAGGCTCCGGCATGATCCATCCGAATATGGCGACGATGCTCGGCTTCGTGACAACAGATGCGAAGATTGGCGGCGCTGCGCTGCAGCAGTTGTTGCGGCAGGCGACTGACCTGACCTTCAACATGATTACGGTGGACGGCGATACGAGCACGAATGATATGCTGGTTGCTATGGCTAGTGGCCTGGCGGAGAACGACGAGCTGACAGAGCAGCACCCGGATTACGGCAAATTCGCTGCAGCGCTCACTTACGTATGCGAGGTGCTGGCGAAGGCGATCGCCCGTGATGGAGAAGGCGCAACGAAGCTGGTCGAGGTACAGGTCGAGGGCGCAGAGAGCGACGCATCGGCAAGAGCTATCGCGAAGACGGTGATTGGCTCGTCGCTGGTCAAGTCGGCTGTATTTGGAGCGGATGCGAACTGGGGACGGATTATTGCTGCCGTTGGACGTGCTGGCGAGCCCGTCAATCCCGATACCGTAGACATCGCGCTTGGCGAGATCGAGACGCTGCGGCAATCGCGCCCCGTGGTGTTCGATGAGGAGGCTGCGCTGGAATATTTGAAGGGCGATACCGTCGTCATCCGCGTGCATCTGCATCTGGGCGAAGGCCGTGCGATTGGATGGGGCTGTGATCTGACCTATGATTATGTGCGGATTAACGCCGCATACCGAACATGATGATGAGAGATGAAGGAGCAAGAGGGATGAAGGAGCAGCGTTTTGTAATGAAATGCGGGGGCAGCACGCTTGCGGCGCTTCCGCCTTCCTTTTTTGAGGATCTTCGCGCTCTGCAGGAGCAGGGGGTTCGTCCTGTTATTGTTCATGGCGGCGGGCCGGCTATCTCCGAGACGCTGGGCAAGCTAGGCATTGAATCTGAATTTGTCAATGGCCTGCGCAAGACGAGCAACGAGGTGCTCGATGTTGTGGAGATGGTACTGTCTGGACGGATCAACAAGGAGATTGTGCGCAAGATCGGGCAGAGCGGCGCCAAAGCGATCGGGCTGAGCGGCGTAGACGGCGGACTGATTCAGGCGGAGCCTGTAGCGAATCATGCTGAGATCGGGTATGTGGGCGATGTGACGGATGTGAACGCCGCAATTATCGAAGGCATCATGGAGCTGGAATATATTCCGGTCATTGCTCCGATCGGCATCGATGCAGCAGGCCAACGCTATAACATTAATGCGGACACGGCGGCTGGTGCGGTGGCCTCTCACCTGAACGTGGAACGAATGATCGTAGTGACCGATGTACCAGGCATTCTGAAGGAGATGGACGGAGTGAAGAGGGTGCTGCCGACCGTGACGATTGCCGAGATCGAGGAGATGATTGCATCGGGCGAGATCTACGGCGGCATGATTCCGAAGGTGCGTGCTGCCATTCAATGCATCCAGGGGCGTGTCAGTGAAGTCGTCATCGTGAGCGGGGAAGAGGAAGCGATCCTGAGCAAGGTGCTGCAGGGCGGCGATGCGGGCACCCGCATTATTAAATCGGAGCAGGGGGCGTAGAAGCGTATGACGGATACGGCAGCAAGGGGAGAAGCGTTGTTCCCGACCTATGCCAGATTTCCGCTGGCGCTCGTCAAGGGCGAGGGCAGTTGGCTGTGGGATGATCAGGGCAATAAATATTTGGACTTTATGAGCGGCATTGCCGTCACCAATCTGGGACATGCGCCACAGGCGGTCAAGGAAGCGCTGGTCAAGCAGCTTGATGAGCTGTGGCATGTGTCCAATCTGTTTCACATTCCGAATCAGGAGCAGGCGGCAAGTCTGCTCGTGCAGCATAGCTGCGCCGATGCTGTCTTCTTCTGCAATTCAGGTGCAGAGGCGAATGAAGCGGCGATCAAGCTGGCGCGGCGCTATCAGCAGAAGGTGCAGGACAACGGTCGCTATGAGATTATCACATTGACGCAATCGTTCCACGGTCGCACGCTGGCGACGCTGACCGCGACAGGACAGGATAAGGTCAAGGAAGGGTTCGGCCCGCTGCCGGAGGGCTTCTCCTATGTGCCGCTTCATGACGAGGCGGCGCTGGAGGCAGCCATCACGGATAAGACAGCCGCGATCATGCTGGAGACTGTACAGGCCGAAGGCGGCGTCTATCCCGTGCGTCCAGCGTATCTGGAGTTTGTACGCGAGCTATGCGACCGACATGGCATCCTGCTGATTATCGACGAGATTCAGACCGGTATGGGTCGTACAGGCAAGCTGTTCTCCTACGAGCATTACAGCGTGGAGCCGGACATCTTCACCCTTGCCAAGGGGCTCGGAAGCGGATTTCCGGTTGGCGCGATGCTGGCGAAGGAGAAGCTGCGCGAGGCGTTTGCTCCTGGCAGCCACGGCTCGACGTTTGGCGGTACGCCGCTGGCGACCGCTGCCGTCAAGGCAACAGTGGAGACGCTGGTGGAGGGCAAGGTGGCTGAGCGTGCAGCGGCTGCAGGCAGCTATCTGATGGAGCAGCTGCGGACGGCGCTTGCCTCCAATCCATTTGTGAAGGAAGTACGCGGCAGAGGGTTGCTGATCGGTATTGAATGCGCGGCTCCGGTCGGTGAGCTGATCACCGAAGCTCGTAATCGCGGGCTGTTGATTATTACGGCAGGGCCGAACGTGATTCGTCTGTTGCCAAGTCTGGTTATCACCAATGAAGATATTGATCATGGGGTGCGCATCTTGACAGCGCTGCTGGCAGAGCAGGCCGCTCCCGTGGCATCCGAATAGAAGGAGTGAGGGGAATGCAAAGCACACTCAAGGAAGAATTGGCTGTGAGCCTCAAGGGTCGGGATTTCCTCGGCCTGTCGGATTATACGCCCGAGGAGCTGCGTTATTTGCTCGATCTGGGTATTGAATTGAAGCGCAAGCAGAAGGCGGGAGAGGTCTATCATCCGCTGAAGGGCAAAACCTTGGGCATGATTTTCGAGAAATCATCAACCCGCACGCGCGTATCCTTCGAGGTCGGCATGTATCAGTTGGGCGGCCATGCGCTGTTTCTGAGCCGCAATGATCTGCAGATCGGGCGCGGCGAGACTGTGGCGGACACCGCGCAGGTCATGTCCCGTTATCTGGATGGCATCATGATCCGTACTTATGCGCACCGCACCGTTATTGATCTGGCGAGAAGCGCGACCGTTCCGGTTATTAATGGCCTGACCGACCGCTCGCACCCATGCCAGGTAATGGCTGATTTCCAGACCATTCTGGAGCATAAGGGCAAGCTGGAGGGCTTGAAGCTGGCTTATATCGGAGATGGCAACAACATGGTGCATTCACTCGTAATGGGCGCCGCCAAGCTGGGTATTCATATCTCGGTGGCGAGTCCGGCGGGATACGAGGCCAATGCGGAAATTATTCGCCAGAGCAAAGAGGTGGCAGCAGAGAGCGGTGCGCAGATTCATGTCTGCAACGATGCGCGCGAGGCGATTGAAGGCGCGGATGTCGTGTATACGGATGTGTGGGCGAGCATGGGCTTTGAGGCGGAGCAGAAGGAGCGCGAGCAGGCATTCGCCAACTATCAGGTTAATGATGAACTGGTTCAGCATGCGAAGCAGGATTACCTGTTCATGCACTGTCTACCGGCACACCGCGGCGAGGAAGTAAGCGAGAGTGTCATTGATGGCGCAAATTCCATAATTTTTGACCAGGCTGAGAATCGCCTGCACGCACAGAAGGCCATTATGGCTGCAATTATGTAGAGGAGAGGGAGAGAGAGATGGCAAAAGAGAAAATTGTATTGGCCTACTCCGGAGGCTTGGATACGTCAGTTATCCTGAAATGGCTGAAAGAAACGTATGATGCGGAAATCATCGCCTTCACGGCGGACATCGGACAGAAGGATGAACTGGACGGACTGGAGGAAAAGGCGCTCGCAACAGGTGCATCTAAGGTGTATATCGACGATCTGCGCGAGGAGTTCGCCAAGGATTTCATCTATCCGATGTTCCAGGCTGGCGCGCTGTATGAGGGTCAATACCTGCTGGGCACCTCTATCGCTCGTCCATTGATCGCCAAGCGGATGGTGGACATCGCCAGAGCCGAAGGCGCGACAGCGATTGCTCATGGCGCAACAGGCAAAGGCAATGACCAGATTCGCTTCGAGCTGACTGCGGCAGCGCTCGCCCCAGAGATCAATGTGATCGCGCCATGGCGCCTGGAGAGCTTCCGCGAGCAATTCCCGGGACGCGCCGAGATGATCGCTTATGCCGAGCAGCACGGCATCCCGGTGCAGGCTTCGGCAGCGAAGCCGTACTCCATGGACCGCAACCTGCTGCATATCAGCTTTGAGAGCGGCATGCTGGAGGACCCTTGGTTTGATGCGAGTGCAGAAGAGAACCGGGATATGTATGTATTGAGCGTCTCCCCTGAGGAAGCGCCGGATCAGGCAGAATATGTGGAGCTGTCCTTCGAGGGCGGCCATTGTGTGGCGATCAATGGCGAGCAGCTAAATCCGTTGCAGGTAATGGATAAGCTCAATGAGCTGGGCGGCAAGCATGGGATCGGCCGTGTCGACATGGTGGAGAACCGCTTCGTCGGCATGAAGAGCCGCGGTGTATACGAGACACCGGGCGGCACGATTCTGTTCACGGCGCACCGCAAGATGGAGTCGCTGACGATGGACCGCGAGGTGATGCATCTGCGTGATTCGCTGATCGCCAAGTACAGCACGCTGGTCTACAACGGCTTCTGGTTCGCGCCAGAGCGTCTGGCATTGCAGGCGCTGGTGACAGAAAGTCAAAAGAATGTGAGCGGTGTTGTTCGCTTGAAGCTATATAAAGGCAATGTCATCGGTGCGGGTGTCAAAAGCCCTGTCAGCCTCTACAATCCCGACATTGCGACGATGGAGGCGGATCCTTCCCAGGCCTATGATCAGGGCGATGCGACTGGCTTTATCCGTCTGAATGCGCTGCGTCTGAAGGTATCCTCTGGCGTGGAGCAAAGCCACAAGTAGTGCGTTGAAGCAGGCTTGAAAGGGAAAGGAGAATTCACACCGTGAGCAAATTATGGGGCGGGCGCTTCACTAAAAAAACCGACCAATTGGTTGAGGAATATACAGCATCCATCGAATTCGACAAGGAGCTGGCGGAGGAAGACATCCAGGGCAGCCTGGCTCATGTGACGATGCTCGGCAAGCAGGGCATCCTGCCAGCGGAGGATGTGGAGCAGATTCAAGACGGGCTGCATCGCGTGCTACAGCGCATCAAGCGCGGCGAGATTGAATTCGCGATTGCCGATGAGGATATTCATATGAATATCGAAAAGTCGCTAATCGACGATATTGGTCCTGTCGGCGGGAAGCTGCATACCGGACGCAGCCGTAATGACCAGGTAGCAACCGATATGCATTTATACCTGCGCAAGCGTGTGGTCGAGTTCGTCGGGCTGCTGCACAAGCTGCAGGGGTCGCTGATCGGCCAGGCCAAGGAAAATCTCGATACGATTGTGCCGGGCTACACGCATCTGCAGCGGGCGCAGCCGATTCTGTTCGCTCATCATCTGATGGCGTATGTATCGATGTTTGGCCGCGATATTGAGCGTCTGCAGGATAGCTACAAGCGGATTAATACACTGCCGCTTGGCGCAGGCGCACTGGCGGGCACGACCTTCCCGATCGACCGCCATTATGTGGCGGAGCAGTTGAAATTCGATCGGGTCTACGAGAACAGTCTGGACGCTGTAAGCGACCGCGACTTTATCGTGGAATTTCTGTCCCATGCCTCGCTCATCATGATGCATCTGTCTCGTCTGAGCGAGGAGCTGATCCTGTGGTCGAGCACCGAATTCCGCTTCGTCGAGCTGGATGATGCCTTCTGCACAGGCAGCAGTATTATGCCGCAGAAGAAAAATCCTGATGTGCCGGAGCTGGTGCGCGGCAAGACGGGGCGGGTATACGGCGACCTGGTCGGTCTGCTGACTGTGCTCAAGTCGCTGCCGCTGGCCTACAACAAGGACATGCAAGAGGATAAGGAAGGCATGTTCGACACGGTGAAGACGCTGCAGGGAGCGTTGCAGTTGTTCGCGCCGATGATCGCGACGATGAAGGTCAACAAGCAGCAGATGCGTCAGGCGGTGAACCAGGATTTCTCCAACGCGACGGACATAGCAGACTTCCTCGTAGGCAAAGGGCTGCCGTTCCGGCAAGCGCATGAGGTGATTGGCAAGACGGTGCTGTATTGTATCGAGAACAACAAATATTTGCTGGATCTGACCTTGGATGAGTTCAAGCGATTCTCCACCCTGTTCGATGACCGCATCTATCAGGTACTGCAGCCCGAGCAGGTGGTCAATGCCCGCAATGTCTATGGCGGGACAGCTACAGTACAAGTAGAGGCAGCTATTGGACGCGCCCAGGAGCAGCTTGAGCAGACAGCCGCATGGGTAGCGGAGTATCTGGAGCGCAGCAAGTAATAGCGGCATCAGGGGTCTGACATTCATTACAGAGCGGACATCAGGCAGAGGCAGTCATTGTCTCTGCCTGGTGTCGTCTTACCACACGACAACGGTATTTGCGCCTGAAATCCGATAAGTATAGCTATAGGTGTATACTTGGCTTTCACTTGTATCGCTACGCGAAACGCGGCTTTCACGTCCTCTCGAACGGCGTCGGCGTTTGGGCTTGACGAGACGAACTGTTAAAGGCTATATTAGGGGTATCCCAATCAAGGAGAGATGTTGATGTCGGCGGTTGTTCTTAACTAATGAATTGCATATCAGGCATAAGAAGCATTGTGATTCGAGCATAGCCCTATTATAGGCGATGTTTGTTTCGTGATGTGCGAGTAGTGCCTGTGCTTTAGTTAAGAACTGCGGGAATCAATTGAAGCCTTGGGGAGCCTATACCCGATGTCTATTCAATCCGTGCTGGTTCAGCGCGGATTTTTTGTCTTCCTGGCACCATATATCGCGATGATTACCGTTAAGCCGCTATCGCTTGATCGCCCTATGCGCATGGGTGGTCGATGGAGGTTTAGCGAAGCTGCGGGGGGCCTGGACTGGACTATTCGGGGAGAGGTGTCTCTATATGTGAGGCGGAGAGTGAACGTATGTTCATTCTCCGCCTCTTTTTATTTTCCAATAGAAGTGGAGGATCGGATGCATGGATCAGAAGGTCATGGAACGGCTAGATTATCTCAAGGTAAAGGAAAGGCTGGAGGAATTCGCAGTCTCTTACCTGGGCAGGCAGCATATTCAGGAGATGAGGCCCTCGGCGCTGGCAGGCCGGGTGCGGCAGCAACTGGACGAAGCGGCGGAGGCGCTTGCCATGGTGAGGCAAGGGGCGAGTGTGCCGATTCCATCCCTGGAGGGGATGGAGACAATTCTGGCATTGCTTGGAACCGGCTATGTATACAGTGAACGCGACCTGGAGCAGTTGGCACAGTTCCTCCGCAGTTGCGACCAACTGGTCAAGTATATGGCGGCCAAGCAGGAGGTCGCTCCGCGGCTGAGCAGCTATGCAAGCTCGATCCGTCTGCTCAGGCCGCTGCTTGGCGAGCTGGAGCAGACGATTCGCAACGGGCGAATCGTGGATAGCGCGAGCAAGGAGCTCGCCAAAGCGCGCAAGCGCATCGCCATGTGTGAGGATAAGCTGCGCCGCAAGGTCGATGCGCTGGTGAACCAGTACAAAAAGCTGATGCAAGAGCCGCTGGTCAGCAAGCGCGGCGATCGGTATGTGCTCCCGATTAAGAAGGAGCATCGTCGCCTGGTCAAGGGGGTAGCGCTGGACGAATCAGCGAGCGGCCAGACCGTGTTTATGGAGCCGACCGAGCTGAATGTGCTGCAGGGCGAGCTAGCTGCGCTGCGAGCTGAGGAAGCGCGCGAGGAGACGAAAATATTGAGCGAGCTAAGTGAACTCGTGGAGCTGTCATCGGCCGAGCTGCGCGCCAATGCAGAGACGGTGGGCGTCTATGACTATATTGTTGCCAGAGGCAAATATGCGCAGGCGATCGGCGGGTGCAATGTGGAGCTGAATGACGAGGGCAGGATGGAGCTGCGCGATGCGCGGCATCCGCTGCTGGCAGAACGTATGGTGCCGTTGCAGTTCCGCATTGGTCGCAGCTACAGGACGTTGATTATTACTGGGCCGAACACCGGGGGCAAGACGATGGCACTGAAAACGGTTGGCCTGCTGACCTTAATGGTGCAATCGGGTCTACTCGTGCCCGTAGGCGAGGGCAGTTGCTTCGCTCTATTCCAGAAGCTAGCAGCAGATATTGGGGATGGACAGAGCATTGAGCATGAGCTGAGCACCTTCTCCGCCCATATCACCAATATGAAGCAGGTGCTGGCAGAGGCCGATCGCTCGACGCTGGTGCTGATTGATGAGATGGCTTCCGGTACAGACCCTGGAGAAGGCGTCGGACTGTCAATTGCCATGCTGGAGGAGCTGCATGAGCGTTGCTCGATCGTTATCGTGACGACACACTTTAACGAGATTAAGCATTTTGCAGCGGTGACGCCGGGCTTTGAGAACGCCCGCATGGAGTTCGACACCGAAACTCTGGAGCCGCTATATCGGCTGCGGATCGGCGAGGCCGGGGAGAGCTATGCACTGGCCATCGCAGCCCGGCTCGGCCTGCCGCCGCGCATCATCTCCCGTTCACGAGATGTAATGGCGAGGATGCGGCAAGGCGATCCGTCGGCAGGAGAACAGGCAGAACCGCTGGAGAAGACCCTGTCCGCTGAAGCCAGTATGCCTGGAGCTGTGGAAGAAGAGCAGCAGCCGGCAGGGGCAGTCAACTCCTGCGCAGAGGAGCGGAAAGCCTCCTCTTGGTCGGACTACCAGCATATGGAGGCTGCTCCTGCAGGAGCAAGTGAACAGTCGAATCGAATGACCGCGGAGCGCAATCACGATCCTATGATTGAGATAGAAGAGAAGCAGCCCGAATTGTCTGCAGAGTCTGAAGAGCTAGCTGCACCTAATGAGTCTGAGGAGCAGGCAGGTAAGACAGAGCAAGCATCAGCCCGTGTGAAGCTGCAGTTAGGGGATTCCGTCTATATCCCGTATCTGGATAAGACAGGAATTGTCTATGCTCTCCAAGACGCGCTGGGGCACGTCGGCGTACAGGTACAGGGGCAGAAGCTGCGCATCAATCACAAGCGGCTGCGGCTTCATATCCCGGCTGCCAAGCTGTATCCGCCGGATTATGATCTGGACATCGTGTTCGAGACGAAGGATAATCGCAAGAAGCGCAAGCTCATGAGCCGCAAGCATGTGGAAGGACTCTTCATCGAGCAGGCAGGGGAGGAGCGTGATGGCCGCAGCTAAAGGTTGGCCATGCGCGGATGATCGGTTCTACACGGGGGGATGAGCGCAAAATGGTCAGTGACGGATTTCTATGAGACGCCATCCGTATCAGGTGTGGCTGATTCAACGACGTGCAGCAATATGAGGGCAGGAGCCCTCCCAGCCTTGCAGGAAGAGAGCGTCTATGAGAACAGCATAAGCCTTCCGGCGAAGGAAGCCGCAGAAGCCTCCCTATATGCGCGAACCGTCAGGCAAGCGGAAGGGAGGCTTCTGTTAATTTGCAGGTATCCGATGTAAGCTCTGGTATGCTAGGAGGTTTCTCGACGCGCTGAGCGAAACTGCAGGAAGCGTGGCGCCCACCAGTTCCAACGGCCCAGCAGCTTCATCATCGACGGGACGAGCACCATGCGCACGAGTGTAGCATCAATGAAGATCGCCAGTGCGATGCCAACGCCGAGCTGCTTGACCGGCATAACACCTGTGAAGGCAAAGGCGCCAGTGATGACGATCATGATCGCAGCGGCGGACGTGATGATTTTGCTCGTTAACGCCAGCCCCTCGACAGTCGCTTGATCATTATCTCCAGTCTTGCGGTAAATCTCCTGAATGCGCGAGATCAGAAACACCTCATAATCGGTGCTCAGTCCAAATACAATGCTGAATATAAAGATCGGAATGAACAGCGCAATGCTGGATTGCTCCATGCCGAGCAGACCATCTTGAAAAATCCATACAAGCAGCCCGAACGTAGCGCCCAGACTGAGCGCATTCATAACAATGGCCTTGAGCGGGATGAGCACGGAGCGGAATGCAGCCAGCAGCACCAGGTAGGTCGCCCCCAGGATCAGCGTCAGGCTATACCCGACCTTGGCGGCAATCTCATCGAATATCTCCTGATTGAATTTGGCATACCCGCCAACCTTGATGTTCAAGCCATCTTGCTCGCGCTCCCAGCCTTTGACCCACTGCTTCGTCTGGGTATCAAAGTTACCGCCCTTCAGATGAACGCGAAGCAGAGCCAGGTCACCGCTGGTCATGGCCGCAGCAGCCTGCTGCAATCCGGCAGCCTGCACCGGGTTGCTCATGCCCGCTTGCCATTGCTGCGGCGTTATATTGCCAGCCAGGGTGAACAGTGATTCGACCCGCGCTACGTAGCTGTCTTGCTGTAACCGCTTCTGCAGCCGGTATAGCCGCTCCAGTTCCTGCGACTCGGTGACCGCTCTGCTTGCTGTGGCGATCAGTACCGCTTCGGCGTTATCATCTGGCATGAAGGTTCGCTTATAGAGGTCGTAAGCAATCCTCGATTCATAATGCTCGGGCAGCGAGCTGGTATCCGGGACTCTCAGCTCCATGCTGCGTACAGGCAGCATCGCTGTAAGGAGAATGGCCAGCGCCGCCAGCATCATGACGATAGGCCGCTTCATAACAGCCCGCGAGAAGCGAAGCCACAAGCTGGCATCCCCCTCCGCATGGGCACGGGGTTTAAGGAGCATGAACCGATTGATTCGATGCCCAAGCACGGACAGCAGTGCAGGCAGCAGTGTCAGTGCGGACACGATCGAGAAGAAGACGACCGTCATACCGCCGAGGGCCACCACTCTGAATATATCGATCTGGATGAACAGCAAGCCGGCGAGACCGATAAACACGCAGATGCCGGAGAAAATAATGGATTCACCCGCGGTTTGCACGGAGATACGAACTGCCTCCGCAACAGGATGTGAGCCGAGCTCCTGACGGAAGCGATTCACAAACAGCAACGCGAAGTCGATGCCGAGCGCCAGTCCAAGCATAAAGACCACATTGAGCAGGAAAACGGCCAGCTCCATCTGCAGACCCCAGAAATATAATACACCCAACGTGCTTGCGACACTGATTAGTCCGACCACGAGCGGCAGCGCTGCTGCTATAAGCCCGCCAAACGCCAGGAGCAGCACAATCAGTGCCACGGGGAGACCGATCATCTCCGCTCGAGTCAGGTCCTCCTGGCTGGCAGTATTCAGATCGTCCTCGACGATAGGCGCCCCGGTCAGCTTAACAGGTGAGCCTGCTTCCTTCAGTACATCAACAGCAGACCGAATTTTCTTCAGATTGTCTTTCATATTTTTTTGCTCCAGATCAAAGCTGAAGGCCATGTAGGCTACTCCATCCTTCAGCATAGACGGCTGCACCACAACTCCGTCGCCGGGATAGGGGGAGGCAATCTGCACCAAGCCGGATAATTCAAGCGCCTGCAGCCGGTCTGATGCTTGTTCGACATGGTGGGCCAATGCTGTGTCGCGCATGCTACCCGGTTGCTCGAACAGCAGAATAACTGTAGAGGAGTACACATTGAAATGCTCCTTGAGCAGCTTATTTACTTCCTTATAGGAGCCTTCGACCATAAAGCCATTTCCCTTGAGCACATCTGGCAATTGAATGGCGAAGCCCGCGAGGGCAAGCACCACAGCGATCCATAATGCGATGATCCATTTGCGGAGGGCGTAGACCGCAGACCCTAATCCGTTAAGCCATGTTCCCACTAACATCCCACCTATGCTATTGTTGTTTCATTTCGTGCTGTCGTTCGCTTGCCTCGCATGTGACCTTACATTTGGGCTGCCGTACTTTCCAAAAGAAGTGCTTGCTTGTACAATATAGGAAAATATAGATGAAGGAGGCCTGGCTGTGCCGTTCCTAACGAAGCTGAGCTGGTTTTTTCGTGAGCGCTGGCTGTTTTATGTCCTAACTGTGATCTTGATGTCTGCCACCAGCTTCCTGAATAGTGTGACCCCGAGGCTGGTCGGTCATACGATCGATCAGATGCAGGCGGGTACTCTTAGCCGCGAGAGCTTATGGCATACGGTCGGCTTGCTGCTGCTTATCGCGTTCTCGATGTACGTATGTATCTATTTGTGGAATAATCTCTTGTTCGGCAGCTCGGTGCTGCTGGATAAGCAGCTTCGTGACCGTCTGTTCAGACACTGGACGCGGATGACGCCCTCGTTCTTCCAGCGCAACCGCTCCGGCGAGCTGATGGCGCTGGCCTCCAATGATATTCAGGCGGTAAGCAATACCGCCGGGTTCGGAGTGCTCACGCTGGTGAATACGATCGTGGTTAGCGCAATCGTGATGTTCTCTATGATATGGTTTGTCAGCTTCAAGCTGATGGTTGCGGCGTTGCTGCCCTTGCCATTGCTGGCGCTGGCTATTAATCGGCTGGGCCTGGCGATGCGATCCCGCTTTATCATTGCGCAGCAGTCCTTTGGCGAGATGAATGATCATGTGCTGGAGACGATCTCCGGCATGCGTGTGCTTCGTTCCTATGTGCAAGAGGAACAGGACATCCAGGCCTTCGACCGTGTGACCGGCGAGGTCATGCGTAAAAATATTAAGGTGGCTTTTATCAATGCGCTGTTTCAGCCTGCCGTCTCGATTATTGTTGGCGTCAGCTTTGCAGTGGGCATCGGCTATGGCTCTTTTCTCGTCTTTTATAACGAGATTACACTTGGACAGTTGGTTACCTTCAATATATATCTGACGATGCTGGTTTGGCCGATGATTGCATTCGGTGAATTCATTAATATTTTGCAGCGGGGCAATGCATCGGTTAATCGGATTGCGGATAATCTGGAGCAGCCACAGGAGGTCGCGGATGTTGCCGCGCCGCTTCGTCCCCGTGTGCCGCAACGTGTGGAGTTTCGCGGTCTGACCTTCCGTTATCCAGGCGCAGTTGTGGATAGTCTGCGAGGGCTGTCGCTAGCCGTACATCGCGGCGATACGCTCGGCATCGTTGGGCGGACGGGCAGCGGCAAGAGCACACTATTGAAGCAACTGCTGCGTCAATATCCGATACCGGAGGGAACACTGCTTATCGATGGTGTATCGATCGAGCAGATTGCGCTGGATAGCATACGGGGATGGATCGGCTACGTGCCGCAGGAGCATCTGCTGTTATCCGGCACGATCCGGCAAAATATTGCGCTTGGCAAGCCCGACGCTACAGAGCAGGAGATTGCCGCAGCAGTGGAGCTTGCAGCACTCCAGCATGACATTGCCCGGATGCAGGACGGACTGGACACCATCATTGGGGAAAATGGCGTCTCGCTATCCGGGGGGCAGAAGCAACGGATCGGCATTGCCCGCGCGCTGCTGATTGACCCGGAGATTCTGATTCTTGATGATGCATTGTCCGCCGTGGACGCCCGTACCGAGCAAGCGATCCTGCAACAAATTCGGCGCACGCGGGAGGGGAGGACGACGCTGATCGCAACCCATCGTTTAAGCGCCGTATCCCATGCGCACCAGATTATTGTGCTTGAGGACGGTCAGGTGTTGGAGTCTGGTACTCATGACGAGCTGCTGCGTCTGGGAGGCTGGTATTGCCTGCAATATAACAGGCAGAAGCTGGAGCAATCGTTGCTGGCGGATGAGAAGGAGGAGTTATGAGCAATCTGAAACAACGTTCTGTCAGCAGACGGCTGTTCGATTATATTATGCTGTTCAGAGGTCAGGTCATAGGCGCTTTGACGATTCTCATCCTTGCGATGGGGGCGCAACTGGCGGGGCCGCTTATTGCGAAGAGTATTATTGATGATCATATATTGGCGATCGAGAAGGAATGGGTGGAGCTGGAGCCTGCTAAGCTGCCGGCTGGGAAACCTTCCGTTCCATACGACGGCTATGAATACATACGCAGCGATTGGCTGAGCGACCAGGAGCGTAGAGCGTTGCCCGAACATGGCATTGTTCACATTGTGCAGCAGGGGAGCGGCTTCGCCCTGCAAAGCCCGGTGCATGGAGAGGTTCGGCTGAGCGCAGCGGAGACTGCTGCTTTTTACCGTTATGATATGCAGCCGGTATTAATGCTGGTGGGGCTGATCATCGCGCTGGCGATTGCGGCCAGTATTTTGAATTTTGCGCAAAGCTATATGCTGCAGACGATCGCGCAGCGGGCGGTTCAACGCATCCGTATGGATGTGTTCCGCAATCTGCATCGCATGCCGATTCGATATTTTGACCAGACGCCTGTGGGTCAGGTGGTCTCACGTGTCGCCAATGATACAGAGAACATCAAGGAGCTGTACATGAGCTTTTTGTCCACCTTCGTGGTTAGCGGGTTGAATATAGTAGGGGTCTTTGCAGCACTGCTGTTCCTCGATTGGAGAATGGCGCTGGTCTGCGCGCTGCTGCTTCCGATCTATGTGCTGGTTATGGGACTGCACCTGAAATATTCGCGCAAATATATTGCCGCTATTCGCGCTCGTCTGGCGGAGATGAATTCGATGCTGAGCGAAGTGATTCTGATTATGCCGGTGCTGCAGGTATTCCGCCGCGAGCAGTCCATACAGGAGCAGTTCGAGCGAATCAATGAAGACCGTTATCGCAATCAGCGGACTCAATTCCGCATCTTCGCCTTCTCCGGTCGCAATGCGGTCTATTTTATCGGTCGCATCTTTACAGCGGCTATTATCTGGTATTTTGGCAGCGGTTCCTTGGAAGGAGCAGTATCCTTTGGAGTGTTCTATGCCTTTATTGATTACCTGGGGCGGATTTTCGAGCCGATTATCGGCATATTTGACCAACTGATGAATGCACAGCGAGCCGTTGTTTCGGCAGAACGGGTATTCGAGCTGATGGATGAGCCTGGACAGGATGTAGCTGCTGCTTCCGATGTCCCCCGTCCACGCGGGCATGTGGCGTTTCGGGAGGTGAGCTTTGGCTATGTTGAGGGGCAGCCTGTGCTCGGTGGGATCAGCTTCGAGGCCAGCAGGGGGGAAACGATCGCGCTCGTCGGTCATACCGGCTCTGGCAAAAGCTCAATCATGAATCTGCTGCTCGGCTTCTACGAGCCTGATGCTGGCGAGATTCTGATCGATGGCATCGACATCCGCAGTATGTCTAGGCAGGAGCTGCGTCGCCACATGGGTATTGTGCTGCAGGACCCGTTCCTGTTCACAGGGGATATTCGGTTTAATGTCACCTTGTACAATGAGGAGATAAGCCGTGCTCAAGTGCTGGAGGCGCTTGAGAAGGTAGGGGCGGCTGATTTTGTCCGCCAGTTGGAGCATGGGCTGGAAGAGTCGGTCGTGGAGCGCGGGGCAACGCTGTCCGCCGGACAGCGCCAGCTCATCTCCTTCGCGAGAGCACTGGCTTACGATCCGGCGGTACTGATTCTGGACGAAGCGACCTCAAGCGTGGACAGCGAGACGGAAGCCGTCATCCAGAAGGCGCTTGAGGTGCTGCGACACGGGCGGACGACCTTTATCATTGCGCATCGCCTGTCCACCATCAAAGACGCTGACCGGATTCTGGTTCTGCACCGCGGCAGCATCGTGGAGAGTGGCACACATGCCGAGCTGATGGCGAAGCAAGGACGCTATTACCGAATGTATCAGCTTCAGAGCGGCGAAGAGCGGCAAGCTACTGGGAGCGAAGGGGCATGAGATAAGGCATGGCTGAGCTGCCTGGCGTCTGGCTATATGGCTGTTTAGCTGTCTGGCTTTGGCGGGTCAGGTGTCTGTCTGATTGGGCATCTGCGGCGCAGCAGTGTCAGGAGGTCCACTGATCGTTAATGATGCCGACAAGATACCATTGACCATGCAACGGCTGGAACACAAGTCGCAGGCTGCGCCAGTCCAGTCCGCCGTACTGCGGATCGATTCCGTCGAAATGGTATTCTGCAATGATGGCTCCTGGGTAGACCCAAGATGCATTGTTAGCCACATTCCCGTGAAATAGTTGGCGGTTATAGCTGCGCTCCGGCGCTGTCCGATAATCGTGCGGATAGACGAATTGCAGCCAGTAGTCCTGAATACTGAGCTCGATCGGGTCACCTGTGCCATCGTAATAGCCCCATTGTCGCAGCTTGCTGCGTTCTGCAGCATCCAGCAGCTCCTCGGGCAGCAGTCGGGTCTGCTCAACCGGATCAACATCCGTATACGGAGAGAAGCGCACGCCCCGGTCAGGGTGAACAAGCTCAGCCAAGGCGCCCCAGTCCTGCTCTGCCAGCGCCTCCAGCGTGGCGGTGGCTTGCTGTCCGATGAGCGCATCGGCCTCTGAGCCCGTCGGAGGGGCTGCTGTGCTCGGCTCGGTCGCAATGTAGATCAGCCCGCGAGCGCTCTCCCATTGCAGCGAGCCACCCAGGGCGCCGACCAGTGCTCGCACAGGAGCGAACAGCCTGCCCTGGCGAATCTCGGCCGCGGAGTCAAGGACGACGGTATCATTATTTATATCAACGGATGCTGCTCCGTGAGTGAAGACGATGGTATGGGTGGTGTAGCGCACGGTGACTGTGCGAGCAGGCTCGTCCCATTCAATAGAAGCACCAGGCAGATTCATTGCCTTGACGAGCAGACTGACCGGCACCATGGTGCGGTTCTGCATATTGATATAGGGTGCGGGCTCACCATCAGGCTGCGTGTACAACTGACCGTTAATAACCAATTGTATATGCTGCTCCGATGTGTCCAGACTGTCAGCGAGAGCGGGCTGTGCGGCGATCGGGAAGAGCAGGGTGCTGATGAGCAACAACGTGAACCATTTGACAGTCGCTTTCAACATAAGGATACCTCCATGGTCGGTAGATTCTTTTTTACTGCAATCATATGTTCATAGTGTATATTTAAGACGTGTTTTGTTTAAAATAGTAGTGCAAGTTGATCAAACTTGGGATCCGGATGTGCCTGAATTGTCAGGCGACGATGTCCATTTTCGGGCTTATCTAAATATTTCCGTTTTTTTAGGTGATTTCAAGCGTTATTTATTTGCTTTCCGTCTGGGTCTGTGATATGATCAACTCACAATCATAAATGTGATGGTTTGGAAATTTGTATATTGAAAAGAGTTAACATTGCATTCCGCCCAGTGGACATTCACTCTGCGAATGATCTATAGGTCGTAAAGGATGTCTATATTTAGAAGCAGCGGGGCAATGAAACTTTTCTCAATATGTGAATTTTTGTTTACCGGCAAAAAATGAACATGTTAATTTAATTTTTGGAGGTCATCCACATGCAACAAGGTACAGTTAAATGGTTCAACGCAGAAAAAGGCTTCGGTTTCATCGAAGTTGAAGGCGGAAGCGACGTATTCGTTCACTTCTCCGCAATCGTTGGCGACGGATTCAAAACTCTTGACGAAGGTCAACGCGTTGAATTCAACGTGGTTCAAGGCAACCGCGGACCACAAGCAGAAAACGTTGTTAAACTGTAATATCAGTTAACGACAACCCCATCCTCTCGGATGGGGTTTTTTAGTGTAAGCGAAGCAGCCCCCCGCATCATGCGTTCAATCAACTCCCCGATCACCATGTTGAGCTTTACGTCCAGCCGAAAAACATCTATGAATTCTTATTTTCACCAGGAATACCCGATTGCAAGAGAGCGCACGAAGCGGTATAATGTTACGGGAACACATATTCTTATTGCTATAGATTACTACCAATTGGGTTACACTGATTAATATTAGCTATGATAGTATTCATATAGAGCAATTGCATACAGCGTATGACTGATGCGGCGCAGGCGGCGCGGCATGAAGGCTGAATGGACGAGGGAGCGGCATAGGAAGGGCGGCTCCCGTTGATGTTGGGCCCGGGGGCCTGATGCTGGAAGTTCGGAGCGCTGGAGAGGGGATGAGTAGAATAATGAGCGAGCTGCAAGTATCGAACCGAACATTTGAGTTGGTGTCCGAGTACAAGCCGCAGGGCGATCAGCCGAAGGCGATCGGACAATTGGTGGAGGGCATCCGGCAAGGAACCAAGTATCAGACCTTGCTCGGCGCGACAGGAACGGGGAAGACGTACACGATTGCGAACACGATCGCTCAGGTGAACCGACCTACATTGGTCATCGCCCATAACAAGACGCTCGCTGCCCAGCTTTGCAGCGAATTTAAATCTTTTTTTCCTAATAATGCTGTCGAGTACTTTGTCAGCTATTATGACTACTACCAGCCAGAGGCATATATCCCATCCTCCGACACCTACATTGAGAAGGACTCCAGCATTAATGATGAGATCGACAAGCTCCGCCATTCTGCAACCAGTGCGCTGTTCGAACGGCGAGATGTCATCATTGTCGCCAGTGTATCCTGCATCTATGGCCTCGGTTCGCCGATGGAGTACCGGAGTCTAGTCTTGTCGCTGCGTGTGGGGATGGAGCGCTCGCGCAACGATATTTTGCATAAGCTAGTCGATATTCAATATCAACGGAATGATATCAACTTTATACGTGGAACCTTCCGGGTACGCGGAGATGTCATCGAGATCTTCCCGGTGGCGAACAATGAACGGGCGATTCGTGTGGAGCTGTTCGGAGACGAGATCGAACGAATTACCGAGATCGATGTGCTCACTGGCGAGATTGTCGGGCAGCGTGATCATGTGGCGATCTTCCCGGCCTCGCACTTTGTGACGCGTGAGGATACGATGCGGGCGGCGCTGCTGAACATTGAGCGTGAGCTGGAGGAGCGTCTGGCTGAGCTGCGTGATGAGGGCAAGCTGCTGGAGGCGCAGCGGCTTGAACAGCGGACGCGCTATGACATCGAGATGATGCAGGAGATGGGCTTCTGCTCTGGGATCGAGAACTATTCCGGGCCGCTGACGTTCCGCGAGCGAGGCGCTACACCGTATACGCTGATGGATTTCTTCCCGGACGATCTGCTCATCGTCGTCGATGAGTCGCATGTGACTCTCCCGCAGATTCGGGCAATGTACAATGGTGACCAGGCGCGTAAGGATGTGCTGGTAAACCACGGCTTTCGCCTTCCCTCGGCCAAGGACAACCGGCCACTGCGCTTTGAGGAATTCGAGGAGAAGATTCGGCAGATCGTATTCGTCTCGGCAACGCCAGGGCCTTATGAGCTGGAGCACTGCCCGGTCATGACGGAGCAGATCATCCGCCCGACAGGATTGCTTGATCCGATTATAGAGCTGCGTCCTACGAAAGGGCAGATTGACGACCTGCTCGGCGAGATCAGAGATCGAATCGCCAAGGATGAGAGGGTGCTCGTGACGACGCTGACCAAGAAGATGGCAGAGGACTTGACCGACTATCTGAAGGAAGTAGGCATCAAGGTCCGCTACCTTCATTCGGATATTAAGACGCTGGAGCGCATGACGATATTGCGTGATCTGCGGCTAGGCGTATTCCATGTGCTTGTAGGGATTAACCTGCTGCGTGAAGGGCTGGATCTGCCGGAGGTGTCGCTGGTCGCGATTCTGGATGCGGATAAGGAAGGGTTCCTGCGTTCCGATCGTTCGCTTATTCAGACCATTGGCCGTGCGGCCCGCAATAGTGACGGGCGCGTTATTATGTATGGCGACAAAGTAACCGACTCGATGGATCGTGCGATGCGGGAGACAGAGCGGCGCAGACAGTTGCAGATTGCTCATAATGAGCAGCATGGCATAGAGCCGCAGACGATCCGCAAGAGGGTGCATGATGTGATCGAGGCGACCAAGGTGGCAGAGCAGAAGGCCGAGTATTTGACAGGCAGCGCGACAGGTAAGCTGTCGAAGAAGGAACGGCAGAAGGTCATACAGCGGCTGGAGGCAGAGATGAAGGATGCAGCCAAAAACCTGCAATTCGAACGGGCTGCCGAATTGCGTGATGCGTTGCTGGAATTGAAAGCTGAGGATTAATTGGGAGGGGAATATGTTGGCTAGCGATCAGATCGTGATTAAGGGCGCGCGCGCCCACAACCTGAAAAATATCGATGTAACTATACCTCGCGACAAATTTGTCGTACTCACCGGATTGAGCGGGTCGGGCAAATCGTCCTTGGCCTTCGATACGATCTATGCCGAAGGGCAGCGCCGCTATGTGGAATCATTATCGGCCTATGCCAGACAGTTTCTCGGACAGATGGAGAAGCCGGATGTCGATTCGATTGACGGGCTTTCTCCAGCAATCTCTATTGATCAGAAGACAACAAGCCGCAATCCGCGTTCTACAGTAGGCACGGTGACGGAGATTTACGACTATCTGCGTCTGTTGTTTGCCCGCATCGGCAAGCCGCACTGCCCGGAGCATGGCATCGAGATTGCCGCTCAGACTGTAGAGCAGATGGTAGACCGAATTATGGAATATGAGGAGCGGACACGTCTGCAGATTCTTGCCCCGGTCGTCTCCGGGCGCAAGGGAGAGCATACGAAGCTGCTGGCCGATATTCAGAAGCAGGGCTTTGTACGGGTGCGAGTCAATGGCGAGATGCGCGATCTGAGCGAAACTATAGAGCTGGAAAAGAATAAAAAGCATAGCATCGAGGTCGTCGTGGATCGGATTGTTATCAAGGAGGATGTTCAGACACGGCTTGCCGACTCGCTGGAGACCGCGCTGAAGCTCGGCGAGGGAAGGGTCCTTGTCGATGTCATCGACAAGGAGGAGCTGCTGTTCAGCTCCACCCTGTCGTGCCCAGAGTGCGGCTTCAGCATGGAAGAACTGGCTCCGCGGATGTTCTCGTTCAACAGTCCATTCGGCGCTTGCCCGGAATGTGACGGCCTGGGCATGAAGATGATCGTTGATCCCGATCTGCTTGTCCCGGACATGAGTAAGTCGATCCAGCAAGGGGCATTCGAGGCTTGGGCGGGAAGCACCTCCAACTACTACCCGCAGTTTCTGGATGCGGTCTGCAAGCACTATGCCATTCCGGTCGACAAGCCGGTAAGTGAGCTGGAAACGGAGCACCTGAAGAAGCTGCTATATGGTACCGGAGGAGAGCGGGTCAAGTTCCGTTATGAGAACGACTTTGGCCAGTCTAAGGAAGCCTATGTTCCGTTCGAGGGCATTGTACGCAATCTGGAGCGCCGCTATCGCGAGACGGCGTCTGATGGCATACGGGAGCATATTGAGGGTTATATGAGTGCCAAGCCATGCGGAAGCTGCAAGGGGCAGCGTCTCCGCAAGGAGGTGCTGGCGGTTACAGTAGGACAGAGCAACATTGCTTATGTCACTTCATTGTCGATTGGAGCGGCGCAGCAGTTTTTCCAAGGGTTGTCCCTCAATGAGAAGGAGACGAAGATTGCCAACCTGATCCTGAAGGAGATCAATGCGCGACTGGGCTTCCTGGTCAACGTTGGTCTCGAATATTTGACGATGAGTCGTGCTGCCGGTACTCTATCGGGTGGCGAGGCGCAGCGCATTCGCCTGGCGACACAGATCGGCTCAAGCCTGATGGGGGTTCTGTACATCCTGGATGAGCCAAGCATTGGGCTGCATCAGCGGGACAATGACCGACTCATTCAGACGCTGGAGCATATGCGTAACCTGGGCAATACGCTGATTGTGGTGGAGCATGACGAGGATACGATGCTGGCGGCGGATTATATTATCGACATGGGTCCAGGAGCGGGCATTCACGGAGGCCAGGTCATCGCCGAGGGCACACCGCAGGAGATTATGGCCAATGAGGATTCCCTGACCGGACGTTATCTGAGCGGACGACAGTTCATTCCTGTGCCGTTGTCTCGTCGTAGCACCAGTGACAAGTGGGTGGAGGTGCGCGGAGCGAAGGAGAACAATCTGCGCAATCTGAATGTAAGCTTCCCGCTGGGCGTATTCACGGCCGTGACGGGTGTGTCGGGCTCCGGCAAATCCACGTTGGTCAATGAAATCTTGTATAAGACGTTGGCACGCGATCTGAACAAGGCCAAATCCCGGCCAGGCGCCTATAAGGAGATTCGCGGCCTGGAAAATCTGGACAAGGTAATTGATATTGATCAGTCTCCAATCGGCCGTACTCCACGCTCCAACCCGGCGACGTATACCGGCGTGTTTGATGATATTCGGGATGTGTTCGCAGCGACGAATGAATCGAAGGTCCGCGGCTACAAAAAAGGCCGCTTCAGCTTTAATGTCAAAGGCGGGCGCTGCGAGGCATGCCGTGGGGACGGCATTATTAAGATAGAGATGCACTTTTTGCCGGACGTCTATGTCCCTTGTGAAGTATGCAAGGGGAAACGCTATAACCGCGAGACGTTGGAGATCAAGTATAAGGGCCAAAGTATTTCGGATATTTTGGAGATGACGATCGAGGATGCCGTAGAATTTTTCAAGAACATTCCGCGCATTCACCGCAAAGTATCGACGTTGTTTGATGTAGGACTGGGCTACATGAAGCTAGGACAGCCCGCGACGACCATGTCAGGTGGCGAGGCACAGCGGGTGAAGCTGGCGGCTGAGCTATACCGTCGCAGCACAGGCAAGACGCTCTATATATTGGATGAGCCGACGACAGGGCTGCATGTTGATGATATTGATCGGCTGCTAGTGGTACTGCATCGGCTGGTCGATTCCGGGGAGTCTGTGCTGGTGATTGAGCATAATCTGGACGTGATCAAGACGGCAGATTACTTGATTGATCTTGGCCCAGAGGGTGGCAGCGGCGGTGGCCAGTTGGTCGCGTCAGGAACACCAGAGGAACTGGTAGAGGTAGAAGCCTCGTATACCGGACGGTATCTGAAGCCAGTGCTGGAGCGTGACCGACTTCGGACGGAACAACAGCGCAATGTGCAGGATGGCGTGGCGGCTGGAGTGGACGAATAGAGTTGGGTGAGTAGTACACGATTGTTATGGATTCAAAAAGAATCAAAGAGAAGCAGCATCATGCGAAGCAATATTTTGTTATCGCAGGTGCTGCTTTTTTAGGTGCAGTTATAGATAATGTCTAAAAAAACTGAATATTCATTCTTATTTAGTTGTCTGTTAATCAAGTGAGACAAGTAACAGTCGGATCGGCAGTGGTGATTTTGATATGTCTAAATTAACTTATTATTCAGTTTTTTAAAACAAATTATCAAATAATTATCATTGGTCTGAGTATGCGAGTATTTCAATCGTATAGACAGAGAAGAATCGAATATGAATTACATTTGATTATTGAAAATTCAGTTAATTAAGACGAATTGCATGAGGATGGGCGAATAGTTTGAAAGTGGCAGGTAGAGGAAGATTAAGGTGGAATGTATCGAATGAGAGAATAATATGAATATTATGGTTGTAATAATTCTGTGGGTCTTTTATACTAGGAAATAGGATGAATGGTAAGAGTGAGTCGGAAGCACCGGCCTACAAGGAGATTTTCCTTTGTATGCTTGTGCTTTTTTTGATCTATGTAACATGACTCAAGTAGCCTATATCAGGATTATTATATCTACGCGAGACGAAGCCGAGTCTGTCAAGGATGGGTGACAGCGTTGAAGAATGTGCACTACAGTTACTTCTCTTGATATTGAGTATGTCTGTGCAGCATGGAGCATCCTGCGCAGCTTAATTATAAGATATATTGATTTATTGCAGGCAATTAGGAATGACTGAAAAGCATAATTATATGAGGAGTGGTCTGATATGAATAAAGTGAAAAAAATGATGAGCGTTGCGTTGACTGCGACAGTATTGCTGAGTGGAATAGGAGCCGCGATGCCGCAAGCAGATGCAGCCGTGTTAATCGGCGGCTATCCAGATAAACCGCATTTGCTGCATTTCAAAACGGATGTATCCCTGGAAGTGCTGTACGATGCGCGGCGCATTCAGTTTGACGTTCCGCCGAAAATGGTAGAGGGCAGCGTCCTGGTACCGATCCGGTTCGTGGCCGAGAAGATGGGCGGAAAGCTGAAGCTGGACGGTAAAGACATCACGATCACCAAAGGCGACAAAGTGCTGAAGCTGACCCGAGATTCCAAGAAGGCATCCTTCAACGGCAAGGCGGTCACGCTCGCGCAGCCGGCCATGGTGGACAGAGGCCGAACCCTGGTGCCGCTGCGGGCGGTGAGTGAAGGATTGGGCGTGAACGTCGAGTGGGATCAGCCGAATCAGTATGTGTGGATCGGCAGCAAGGATGTACCGAAGATTGAGGATATAATTAAGCCGGTGGATGCGAAGCCATATTTGAAGTATTATCCTGAGGGGTTCTCTAAGCTTACCATTTTCAGTTCTGATCCTGAATTGAATGGGAAGAAAAGAACGACAGTACGATTTATTAAAACTACTGATTTGCCTCTATATATCGATGGAGCTGTTGTATACCGAATTGATAAGTCTAAAGGCAGCGATGGAAAAGATTTTATTCGACTCTCCAACAACAATCGTGGCCCGATGACAAGTGGAATGTTTATTCCTTACAATGAACAATTCAAGTTCATTCGCGCATATACAAAAGAAACTCTAACACAAGCGACTTTAGAGTATGTTCCCGTGGATTACTACGACGATGATGTGATCACCGAGCTAAAGGACATTAACTACATCGGTATTAATTTGGGAACCGATTCGCTGCTTCTTATGAAGAATGAATGGAGGTAGGTCATTGGTGAGACGAAAATTAAAGGGGCTGTCCTGGGTGCTTCTGTTTGCATTGATGGTGGAACTGGTATCTCCATTTGTTCCATTGCTCGATGTCCTGCAGAAGCAGACGGTCAGTGCAGCCCCGGATTTTGGGAATGCATCGCTCAAGCCATATACAGACGAAGATTTTCCCACCAAACGATACGTAGTGGGATTCATGTACTACGAAGCATGGAGCAACACGAAAGGTGTATTTACCATTGGCCCTGGCAGTATTGTGGGATCGGAAGATTTATATCATACGTATAATTTTTCAGCTTCTGGTCGAACCATCACGGACGTGAAGGTGTATAGGTTTGACCCGACTAACGAAAAACATAAGACATATTTTGATAAATCAAGAGGAGATGGGACAGGACAGACATTTGATTACTATGAATTTTATATCTCAAAAACCATAAATGCTCCAAGCGTCTCAAATCTCTCCGGAACGGGAACTAGTAACGTCACGTTCAAGGTCAGCTTATCGGGCGAGTTGACCCCAGGGACTCACGAAGACATGACTGGCTCCGATTACTGTAAAGATCCGGTCATTGTCAACGGCAAAGAACAAACCCGATGCGCTCCTGGTGCCAAGGTCTACCGCTACTACTTCCCGGTCGTTTTTGAATATCACCTGAACGGCCAGCAGCTCGTGCAGCATTTTACAACCAGTGGCAAAAGCTTGTCGGATGTGTTCCCGACGAAAACAACGGACTTGGTTGTGAATCAGACGACAACGGTCACGGTGCCAACCAACAACGCCTACAGCTATGCGGGCTACAAAGTCAGCACAAAGGGTACGCCAACGGGGAGCATCCTAACAGGCAACCCTCCCAGTGTAAAGTTCGATGGCAGCTTCGATACCCGAACAGTCTACCTCTACTACGAGGATGAGGCGAAAGCCATCGTCAAGCACGTCACCGAGAGTGCAGCCAGTCTCGCCAGCGTCTTTCCAGATAAGGAGACCAAACTGGTAAAGGGGCAGAATTATGAATTCGCAGCTCCGACCAACGCAAATTATGAGTACCTGGGCTTCAAGGTTTCTACGACAGGCCAACCGCCTGCTTCCCTGATTAACCCAAGCAATTACACGTACAAACTAAGCCCGTTTGAAGGCAATTTCAGCACCATGTACCTATACCATGTGTACCGACTCAAGAGCGGCACGAATACAGGCGAAATCAAGATTCGCCATATGAATCGGACGGGAACGACAGGCAGCTATACGCTGGCAGGGGAAGAATCCGAGATCGTAACCAGCTTGCCAGGCACCAAAACCGTCAAGGCCAACGAGGAATACGGAGAGGTCGTGGGGTACAGTCTCAGCTTCACAGGCTACAGCAGCACCGTGACAAGCAGCACGGATAAAACGCGGTCAGTGAGTCTGACCACCACCAATAAGACCGCATACGTGACGTTCTTTTACAATAAAACCAACAATTCAGCTAGTTATACTGCGGATTTTACCATTGTACCGAACAAAATTGAATATCGGGAAACGTTCAGCTTTGTGCCGAAAATCGTTATGAACGGCTGTCAGTACATCTCCCACCGCTACCGCATTACGCGGGATGGAAGCAGTGTAGTGACAAATCCTGTCTACGGGATCAACAGCACTTCAACATTCCCTTATGCGAACTATCCATGGCTGATCGGTGTTGGTACGCATCAGGTGTACATTGAGGTCACGACGAGCTGCGGTGTCTCGCAGTGGATTGGGCCGAAGACCCTGGATGTTACAGGGCCGTCAAGCAATAGGCCGCCAGAATTTGAGATTGGCTTTGTCTACCCCTACCTTCCGACGGTGCCTATGCGCAAAGTGGTCGTGGGAACCGTCATGGACTTAATCTACATTGACGATCCAACCGTCCCAACACCCATTGATCCGGACGGAGACAAAATTTATTTCATGGGCATGGACTTCTCGATCAGCTCCGAGTGGGGCAAGTCGATTCCAGGGAAATATGAGAAGTATCATGACGGCTACCGAGGTATCAAAATGGATACAGTCGGGACGCATCTGGTACGGGCGTATATGAGGGACGAATTTGGCGCTACAGCCGTTCGCACGACACAGATTGAAGTTGTTCCAATGGAGCCAGTAGCGATCATTACAGGGCCGTCTGAGGTGGTAGAAGGGCGACCGTTAAAGCAGCCGTTCTCCTCCAGCAGCAGCTATAGTCCGATCGATCGGCAGATTAATCACAGTCGCGATGTCTGGACGAATAAAAAGACCGTCTATGACACACCAGGCAAAGAAACGATCACCCTGCATGTCTATGATGACCAAGGGCTGCGATCGATCTATCCAGCTACCCATGTGCTGACGGTGAAGGAGGATCTGCCTCCGGTGCCGCAACTGGACTATACCACGCCGATGATTCGCCTGGGGCAAGCCAAGGATGCGACATTCAAAGTCACGTCATACAGTCCAGATAACGACCAGATCGTGGAGGAGAAGGTATCCTACGTCTATGATGCGGGCAACAGAGGACTGTTTGGCGATCAGAAGGTGCATGAGGTGAAGCTCAATGCGAGCCGAGAGTTTACCATTCCAAAGCTGCAGGTGGGGCGCTACAAGATCACCGTCTATGCTAAGGAAGATTGGGGCAAGGAGGCCAGCCGTACCTTTGATCTGCAGGTCATCAACGACAAGCCGCTCGTATCATTTGAAGTCAGCTCCGAGTCCGTGGAGCCGGTCGTCATCAAGGATATTCCGGTGAGCGCGAATACGATGGTGACGAAGTGGAAGAACTACGACTATTACGGGGAGCTGCCGATAAGCTGGGCGGTCAATCCGACGACGAAGGCGCTGGCCAATCTGGATTATTTGCAGGCAAGAGGGCTGGATCACATCGGGCCGAACCCGAGTAACATCGAGGTGATTGCGTCACCTACGAATTATAACACCAGTCTTTACGTGTATCTGTATGATGATTATTGGTTTACGCGCGGCACGTATGGAATCAGCATCTACAAAGGCAATACGTTCCTGCATACGAAGAACGATGTCGAAGTCTATTCCTATAGTAATGTGAATTATGCATTGCGAACCATCGAAACGAGGAACTATGGTCGCACTCACTCTCGCATCTACACCTTTGAGGAGTTCGTCAAATCTAATGGCACCTATAAGGAGATAGCTTCGAGTCAAGGATTTGTGAACGACCGGATACGCAGCAAATCCTATCAGACATGGACGCTGGGTAACGTTTATAACGGAGGAACTCTCTATTTTTCCGAATGGTCGAATCCAGACCAGATCACGGGGGAAATGCGGTTGAATACGGAAAAAATGAACGTGGTTAACGGTGGCATTCTGGATGCGCTTGGACGGCTGCATCATTACTATCGAACGATGCAAGGGATTTACGAGCGATACAACATCTATGACTCACAAAAAGAAACGACCGATTACCTGACCAACCTACCGGGAAATTCGAATTATTATCCTTCGGATGATGGGAAATACACGATCAATGGAGATGGAGTGGTCTACCGCACCGACACTGGAGCACAGGTAGCCGCTGTCAGCTCCTACAAGCTGCCTCCATCTCACTATAGCGTGCCTGTAAAAGATATGATTGTGATGCAGCATACCACCAATCACTCCCGTTTTGGCGTGTACCAGTGGCAAAAGGACGGCAAGCTCAAGCTCGTAACGACACTGGGCGATGTGTTCTGGGATGATAAAGCGGGCACTAGCTTCACCTCCATGACGCGCATCGATGCCCAAGGGTATTTCTATTATACCTCTATGGACAAGAAGCTTTACCGCGTGAATGCGCGAACAGGTGTGAAGCAGTTAATTACGAATCTTACAGACCTATGGCGTGAAGATTATGATTGGCCAGCCTACGGTGAGTACGATAAATATTATCCGGTTATCAGCATCCTGGGGGATGGAATGCTGTCCTTTATCGAGCGGAAGTTCAGTTGGCGAAGGGATGATTCCACATCGACGTATTCTACACCATACGTCATAAAGAATGAGACCCCAATGGTCAAGGAAAGCTTGCTCACGCAACAGCAACTGCTGGGCGAGACCAGCCTGTCGGATGCAACGTTCCAGTTCAGTCTGCGCATGAACACTCATTATGATCATGATCGTTATGCTGGCTTTGGCTTCCACGTGCAAGACAACAAGAACATGTATCGCGTAGAGGCTAATGACCGCTCCTTGCGCCTGGTCAAGATCGTGAACGGTCAGCGTACTGAGCTGCAGAAGACGGACTATGCCTTTAAAGAGAGAGAAGCATATGCGCTCAAGGTTCAGACGCTCGATGGCGTGATTCGTGTCTACGTGCGTAATGTACCGCTGCTGGAGGTGGCGGATTCGGAGTTCACAGCGGGAGCCTTCGGCCCGTACACCGAAAAGCCGATGACCGAGTTCCTGAATGTCATGTACGCCGATCTGTCAGCACTGAGCAGCAAGAACAAGCTGCAAGGCATTGCTCTGGTCGGGGAAGAGATGATCTACTCGACGATGTACACGGACACCGAGGAAGATCCGGCCATCCCGGCCTTAACACAATGGACGTACAAGCAGCTCGATCAAAAGTTTCTGGATGCCAAGGATGGGAAGTCGGGCGTGTCCAAGCATCAGAACAAAAGCTATACCGAGCCTGTAGCTGTGATGGACAAGGTAGGCTTGTACCAGGTGACGTACCAGACTACGGATGATCCGCATAGTGAACATCTCCATCCAGATCCAACTTTTGCCGACTACCGTCAGACCTCCAACCTTGCCTCCAGGCAGCTCATTGTGCACCGAGCGCCTACCGTGGACTATGACATCGCGGCGAACCCGGATGGCACGATCAAATGGACGGATCGCAGCCATGACAAGGATCGGTATTTGACGGCAACCAATTATTCGACTGAGGACACGGGTATCGATTATAAGGCGACCCGAGGCATTCTGCAGAAGAAGTTCTACTACGTAACACCTTCAGGCCGAACCGTGGACGCGAAGCTCGTCACACCGGAGGAAAAGGGCTTGTACAAGGTAGGAATGGCGGTGAAGGATGAGTACGACGCCTGGAGTCCGTTCTTGGAGAGGACGATCGATGTCAAGGTCATCCCGCAAGCCGACGAGCCGCCTGTAGCGGGCTTTACGACCAGCTCCATCACCACGTATCGCGGCGTGCCGATCACGATCACCTCCACGGCCTATGATAAAGAAGACGGACCGAGCAAGAATCTGCCGCACTGGTATTACATTCGGAACGAGAGCATTGGCGGATTCGAGGGGTTACACAGTACAGCAAGGGAAAGCTGGGTGAAGACCTTCAACAGCCTGGGCACGTTCAACATTCGTCAGGTGGTGGAGGATTCATTGGGACAGACGGATACCTATCAATCCAAAGTGCATATCGTCAACCGAAAGCCTGTCGCCCGCGTGACTGTGCCCGAGAGCGACAACCAGAATGAGCCAACAAAGCTCACCGAGCTGCGGCCTGAATTCCGTTGGACCTATACCGATGCCGATCAGGACGGACAGACGAGGTATGTTGTACGAATATATCGGTATGGAGGCATTCTGGAGCAGGAGTCGGGCGAGCTGACGGGTGCCGCGTTAACCTGGAAGCCGTCGAAGGACTTGCCTGAGAAAATGAATCTCTACATTCAGGTGCGCGTACATGACGGCATTGAATGGGGCGATTGGAGCGAGCGGAAATTTTTCTATATTGAGACGAATCAGCCGCCAGTCGCTGATTTCATCTGTACGCCTAACCCAGCCTACGAAGGGGACGATATTACGTGCAGGAATCGCTCTACCGACCCGGATGGCGATGAACTCACGTATCAGTGGACGCTTGTTGGCCCTGGTGGTTACAGTCGCTCCTATGCAACAGAGCATATCATGATCCCTGGCAGCGTAACTGACCAGCGACCCGGGACGTATCAAGTAAGACTGCGCGTGACGGATGTCAAGGGAGCGCCGAATGAGGAAGACGCCACAGGGACGGTGCGAGTGCTGCCATTGGGACTGACGGCTCAAGTAACACATACAACAGAATGGGAGGCTTACCGGGTGGCGTGGAACAAAGCGAATCCAAAGGCTGAGCGAAGCCCGGATACATTTTGGGCAGGTGAAGGGTTCGTACTGACGGCCTTCCCGACGCGCACCGATGCTACCGGTGGCAGTGAGACCAGAGCAGTTCAAGTGAAGGTGGACGCGACCTCAATCGGTGCAGTCAAGCTGACCGCTGCAAGCCCCCCCTCTAAAGAAACGGAAGCATGGTCTGGCTATATGGGGGATAAGGAGGCTGTTGTTAGCCTGCAAAAGCTACAAGATGGCGTCTACACATTTACATTCACGGTCACATATAGCAATGGCGTCCAAAGAACCACAGCCGTAGAGATACGCATTGCCGGACATTGGGGCGAGGTCATTCGTATTCATCGCAGATATTAATGTTAATTGCCTGCATGCTGCGTTATGGGCTGCAGGCAGTTATTGGTTCATCAGCCACAGGAGATAGGAGGATAAAGCTTGTAAAGCAGGGAATCATAATACAATGGTAAAAGTGAACAAATTGTGACGAAAACGGTACACTTGAAGTTTGGTGCTTGCATCGGACGGGCGTAGAGGCTAACATAGGATAAGAATAGGGTACGTGCGAGCGTCAACGGCTGATCGTCTGGAAGACTGGCGCAGCTGAGTTTCGCGTTGCAATAAAAGCTGAATATGAGGTTGTAGATGTATAGCCTTGTATTGTGGAAAAAGGGGGCCCCTAGTATGTGGTTTTTGGCAGAAGATTCAGCGGCTGCAGCAGCATCGGGCGGCATTGAGCCGTTTGATATTATTATGCTGCTGTTCACAGTCATCATTTTCATCGGTTTTGTCCGTCTGTTGATGGCACGCCCGAAGAAAAATGTATTCGCAATCGGCTTTACATTTGTTTCCCTGGTGCTGTTCCTGGTTGTTGATTTTATTATGATCACCCAGACCTGGTAAGACTGGTACCGAACGCACTTGCGCGAGGCGCGGCATAATATGAAGCGGCAGCGTTTGCAACCTTTGCCGTCCAAGGTGCGGAAGCATCCACTTCGCATAACAATATAAGCCCACTGATACGCACTAGCGCGCATCGGCGGGCTTATATTGTTATGCGCCTTTGCCGCAAACTATACGACTCTAGCACCTCTCGCAGGTATGAGCGCAACCCGGGAGGCTGCCGCGGAATCGGTTCGCTGTAACACCACGACAGCTTGCTCTCAGAGGAGCGCTTATCCCCTTATACCCACCACATCTCGCCCAGCGGCTCGCGAATCAGTACCTGCTTCAGGTTCTGAACGGCCTTGCTGAAGCCTTCCTCAACGGACATCAGTCCGTCCTCATGCTCGATGCTGACCACATAGTCGTAGCCTACGAGGCGCAGGGCGCTAATAATGTCTGCCCATGTCTTCAGATCATGTCCGAATCCGACGCTGCGGAACTGCCACGCCCGATCCATCATCATGGTGTAGGATTGCATATCGGTGACGCCGTGACGATTCACATTCACTTGGTCAATCATCGTATCCTTGGCATGGAAGTGATGGATCGCATTTTCTCTACCCAAGATTTTGATCGCTTCGACCGGATCGATGCCCTGCCACCACATATGACTTGGGTCAAGATTAGCTCCAATCACTTCACCCACGGCCTCGCGCAGACGCAGCAATGTAGCCGGGGTATGAACGGAGAAGCCTCCGTGCAGCTCCAGGCCAATCTTGACATGATTCGCCTCAGCCAGCTTGCCGATCTCCTGCCAGTATGGAATGACCTTTTCCTTCCATTGCCAATCGAGAATCTCTTGGAAGTCGTTGGGCCATGGTGCGACCGGCCAGTTCGGATATTTTGCGCCCTCATGGTCGCCCGGACAGCCGGAGAATGTATTGACAACCGGTACGCCGAGCTTGCCAGCCAGTTCGATGGATTGGCGCAGCGTGCGGTCATGATCCTCGCTAATTTCCTTTTGCGGATGGAGCGGGTTGCCATGGCAGCTTAATGCGCTGATGATCAGTCCGCGAGATTCGACGGCATGCTTGAAGGCCGCCAGCTTGCTCTCGTCCGCGAGCAGCTCCGCAGGATTGCAATGTGCGTTGCCTGGATAGGCGCCAGTACCGATCTCCACAGCGTCCAAGCCTTGTGCAGCGATATAATCGAGAGCTTCTTCAAACGATTTTTGCGCGAATAGTACAGCGAATACACCCAATTTCATAACGTAAAAAACCTCGCTTTCATAAGTGGTCTTTTCCAACCTCAATTATAGCATGGGGCTGATGCTGCTCGAAACCGTTTACGAGGGAAATAGCAAGATTACATATAAAGTGACCAAGAACCCTCCGAGCCTTTTAAAATAACGGTTGGATAAAATGTGGCCTGTCCGATGACATACGGAAGATGTTTCTTCATTTCTTAGGTAGCTTCGGGCGATGCGCTTTGTTAAAATAGAGGTACTATGAATAAGCGGTGTCCCGGCTATGATTTGGCCGAGTGCGGGCGCTTGAGCTTGGAGGAACGATGGAATACATGGCAACATTGCGTAGGGAAGATATTGAGCTGTTGGCCCCCGCCGGGGATTGGGACTGTATGAGAGCTGCTGTTGCGGCTGGGGCGGACGCGGTCTTTTTTGGCGTGGAGAAGTTCAATGCACGGGCGCGGGCGAATAATTTTCGCACGGATGAGCTGGGGGAGATTATGGCCTTCCTGCATAGCTACGGGGTGAAGGGCTTCCTGACCTTTAACATATTGGTATTTGAGGATGAGCTGAAGGAAGCCAGAGCGCTGATCGAGGCGTGTATGGATGCCGGCGTGGATGCGGTGATCGTGCAGGATCTGGGACTGGTAAAAATGATTCGCGAGCTGTCCCCGAATTTCCCGATTCACGGGTCGACTCAGATGACGATTACATCGCCAGAGGCTGTCGAGTTCACGAAGCCCTGGGATCTGGAGCGGGTGGTGCTCGGACGCGAGAACAATCTGAAGCAGATCAAAATGATCGGTGAGCAAGCGAAGCTGCCGATGGAGGTGTTCGTGCACGGGGCGCTGTGTGTCAGCTACTCCGGGCAATGCCTGACCTCTGAGATGTGGGGCGGCCGCTCCGCCAATCGCGGCGAATGCGCGCAGGCTTGTCGCCTGCCGTATGATCTGATGGTGGATGGCGTTCAGCAGCCGATGGGTGACATCGCCTATCTGCTGTCTCCGAAGGATTTGGCGGCGGTCGAGCTGGTACCGGAGCTGATCGAGTCCGGGGTCACCTCATTTAAGATCGAGGGACGGCTGAAAAGCCCGGAGTACGTGGCTAATGTAGTGAGCAAATATCGGCGGGCGATTGACAAATATTTCGAGGGCGATCTCTCCGGCCCGACGAAGGAGGAGCTGCGCGAGCTGCAACAGAGCTTCTCGCGCGGGTTTACGCACGGCTTCCTCAAGGGCACCAACAATAAACAATTGGTGGAGGGCACCTTCCCCAAAAGCCGCGGCGTCTATCTGGGACGTGTGGAGCGCATCCTGCGCGATGCTGTCGTCTGCCGCATCGAGGCGCCGCTCAAGCGTGGCGATGGCATCGTCTTCGACGCCGGCGACCCGACGAAGAAGGAGGAGGGCGGCCGCATCTATGATCTGCGCCGTCAGGGTGTGAAGCTGGAGGGCGAGGCGCAGGAGGGTGTCGTGCTGGAGATTGTGCCAGGACGCAATGATGTCGACTTGAAGCGTGTCCATGTAGGTGATCGGATATGGAAGACGAGTGATCCGGCGCTCGATAAGCGGTTGCGCCAAATCTACGAGACGGACAAGCCTTATCGCGTATTCCCGCTTCATGTGAAGGTGACAGGCGCGCTCGGACAGCCGCTGCGCACCTGGTGGACGGATGTGCAGAAGGGGACGACGGTTGAGGTTGTCTCGGAGCTGGAGCTTGAGCTGGCACAGAAGCGCCCGATGGATGAGGAGCTGCTGCGTGAGCAGCTTGGTCGGCTTGGCGGCACCATCTATCAACTGGAGCAACTGGATGTGGCGCTGAATGGCGATCTGATCGTGCCGATTCGCGAGCTGAACCGTCTGCGCCGCGAAGCCGTTGAGAAGCTGGAGGGCGAGCGGCCGAAGCCGCCCGTATATCGGCGCAATCCGGCGGATATGCAGGCCGACGTGCAGCTAGGCGGGCGGCGAGGCGCTGCGAGCGTCCAGCCTGCTGCGCTGACCGTGCTCTGCCGGACGCTGGAGCAGGTGGAGGCGGCCGTGCAGACGGGCGTGGAGCTGATCTATGCTGATTTTGAATTCATTAAGCAGTTCCCGGCGGCAATTGAGACGGCCCGTCAAGCGGGCAAACGAATCGCGCTGGCAACCCCGCGCATTCATATGCCGAACGAGAACGGCTATCACCGGAATATATTGAAGCTGCAGCCAGATGCGGTGCTGGTGCGCAACACCGGAGCGTTGTATTTCTACCTGAGGGCGCGTGCCCAGTGGCAAGAGGAAGGCGGGGAAGGCTTCTTCCCTGAACTGATCGGGGACTTCTCCCTTAATATTGCCAACCATAAGACAGCCGATCTGTTCTTGGAGGCGGGCTGCCAGAAGGTGACGCCTTCCTATGACCTCAATGTCCAGCAGATGGTAGACATGCTGGGAGCGTCGGATACATCGCGGATGGAGGTCGTGCTGCATCAGCATCTGCCGATGTTCCATACGGAGCATTGTGTCTATTGCACCTTCATGAGCGAGGGCACCGACTTTACGAATTGCGGCCGCCCATGTGAGGAGCATCGCGCATCCCTGCAGGATCGGATTGGCATGTCCCACCCGGTGCGGGTCGATGAAGGCTGTCGGAATACGGTCTATAACGCAGTGGAGCAATCTGGTGCCGAGTATCTGAATCATTTCCGCGAGCTGGGAATCACCTCATTCCGTCTGGAGTTTCTGGAGGAGACAGGAGATAAGGTGCTGGAGGTTGTCAGCCTCTATCAGGAGGCGCTGCAAGGTAAAGTCAGTGGCACACAGGTCTGGCGGACGCTCAAGGCAACGAATCAGCTTGGCGTGACGCGGGGGCAGTTGGTGAAATAGAGGAATGCCTGTTCAGTGCTGACGAAGGAGTGGAGTTGTCATGGACAAGCCGGGGTCGCGCTAGTCTGATCAGGCAGAGAGAATAGGGGCCGCGGAATACTTCCGCAGCTCCTTCAAGTTATATTATCTATAGATTAGATGGTACAAAACAAGCTACAGGTCATAACGGTTAAGGTTAGTATGTGAGATTGAGATGCATTAATTTCAAATGAGAGGGAATGTTGAATCCAAGTAAACTATTTCGATCCGCAAGTGGCCAACAAAGAGGGGGGAAATGATTTGAAAGCATTAAAAAACGTATTATATTTTATTATACTGGGTGGGTTTATTTGGGCTTATAGTAAAGCATGTTTATTTTGGATTACCATCCAACGATTGAATGCGTCTTCCGCATATCCAGGAGATATTACGAACGAACAAAAAAATTTATATTTTATCTTCTTCACACTCTTACTTCTGTTTCTGCTAATCTTTATCTTTGTCCTTTATTACAGGAGAAATGTTAAAAAAATAAAGAATTTCCCCTTGATTTATCGTTTGTATATCCCGATACTAATCTGCATTGTTATTGTAATTGGTTTTGCTTTTGTACTATATACAGAGCTTTTTGTGAATTGAGGTTAGAGAAGCATTCTGATTAATTAAACAGGCGCAATAGAGTCACCTGTCAATAACAGTTTAATATTGACAGGTGACAGGTTGTAAGGATTAAAAGTTCAAGCTTATTTCCAACCATTCCATGCTTGTGTCCTGATTGTAGATGAAATTTCTGAAGGGTAAGATATTAACTTTTTATCAATTTCTAAAGCATCATAGAATGCATCGGATACTCTTGTATAGTTTTTCAACGAGTACTTTCTGCCTTCAGAGTTATTCATTAAATCCATTATGGATGCATTATCAAATGTAGAGTTAAATGTACTTACGGAGGCTTTGGTAGAAGTCCACAGATCTTTTGCAGTTAGGACACCCCATGTTATTTGTCCCGCATAAGGAAGGTCTTGCTTCTTGGCTTCTGTCTCAGCAGCCAGAGCCAGTTCATGAATATCGCCAAATATTCTGGATTTATTGACATTCATATCTTTGCTATTTAGAAAATTCCAAGAAAAATGACGATATGCATCGGCAGGATTATCCCAAGTTTTGAACTTGTCTTCATAGTAATATCCCATCAATTCAGCGTATTCAACACCAATATCTCTTGCTGTCGAAGCATTTCTTGCAGCGGTTAAAATATCGAATAGGGAAATGCCGTCCTCTGCTATGACAAGATTAAATTCTATTGCATTGGAAAGGGTAGACTCCAGATAAAGAGGAGTAATCTGTTTAGAAACTCCTTGTAGATCATTAAACAAAGTGAGAGTTTTCATATGTACTTGATTCAGTTTTTCCAACTCGACAGTAGATAATTCATTATAGGTTTTACCTTCGACTTGTGAATAAACAGCGGCAGTCTCAAGTTTTATTTGATTCATGTATTGCAGATGATAAGGAAGGTTATTGAATGCAACTACTTTTTGCAGCGCACGTTCCTCAGCTTGATGGAGTTTTGAAGAGATGTCAATTTCTTTGTCCTCCAAATTGTTTTCGGCCGTGACTCCATTCATATCTAGTAAGAAAGATAGAGCGAGTATTAAAGCAAATAGACTTTTCATTTTCATCATAAGATTTTAGCTCCCTTATTATTATGATAGACTTACTTCAGAGATCCTCCCTTCTGTATCTAGATTATGGAATTTCATTACTAAATATATTAAAAAATTAATTTTATGTAGTCAATTGTAAAATAAACAATCTATTTCGGAGGACGTTATGAATCAACCTGAATTTGCGAGCTGGGAGCATGTGTTCAAGCTGGACCCGGACAAGGAGATTAGTGATGAAGCGCTGGAGGCAGTCTGTATGTCGGGGACAGACGCGATTATAGTAGGGGGCTCGAGCGGGGTTACCTTTGAGAATACGGTTGAGCTATTATCTCGCATTCGCCGCTATGAGGTGCCTTGTGCGCTTGAGGTGACGTCGGAGGAAGCAGCGGTTCCGGGGTTCGATCTGTATTTCATCCCGCTCGTGCTGAATAGTCGCGATCCCCAGTGGCTGGTTGGCCGCCAGACGGAGGCCGTTCGGCAGTTCGGCACCTATATTCCATGGGAGATTACGTATGGGGAAGGATACATCATATTGAATGGGGAAGCGGAGGCTGCCAAGGTGTCAGCGGCGGAGGCTGCCCTCGATGACAGCCAGACGCTGGCGTACACCCGGCTCGCAGACAGGCTGCTCCGACTCCCGATCGTCTATCTGGAGTATAGCGGGAAGCTCGGTGACCTGGCGCTCGTGAAGCGGGCTCGCGGGCTGCTCTCCCAGGGCAGGCTGTTCTACGGGGGCGGGATTGCATCTCCGGACACGGCTGCTGCGGCTGCGGCCGCTGCCGACACGGTTATCGTCGGCAATGCGGTCTATGCCGATCTGGCAGCAGCGTTAGCTACTGTGGAGGCGGTCAAGCTGTCTAAAAGCAAGGTGGATGGCTGAATTGACAGCGGGAACAGCATAATTTAGACTGAAGAAGACATGCGAACAGAAATGGGAACAAAGGAGATCGCGATGTTTAATCATATGGATATCGACCAGGCGGTTCAGAAGCTGAATGATCGCCAGCGGGAAGCGGTTCAGCATACGGAAGGGCCGTTGTTAATTATGGCCGGTGCAGGCAGCGGCAAGACGCGCGTGCTCACACACCGGATTGCGTATCTGATTGAGAAGCGGCGTGTGGCTCCATGGAGCATCCTGGCGATTACATTTACCAATAAGGCTGCCAGGGAGATGCAGGATCGGGTCTCGACGCTGGTCGGGCCGATCGGACGGGACATTTGGGTATCAACCTTTCACTCGATGTGTGTCCGCATCTTGCGCAAGGACATTGACCGCATCGGATTCACCTCGAACTTTTCCATTCTTGACTCTACAGACCAATTGTCCGTCATTCGCAACTGCATGAAGGATCTGAATATCGATACGAAAAAATTTGAGCCGAAGGGCATTCAGGCTGTCATCAGCAGCGCGAAGAACGAGTTGTTAACCCCCGAGCGGTATGAGAGCAAGATTGGCGATTACTATCAGCAGATTGTGCATGATGTGTACAAGGCTTACCAGAAGCGGCTCAAGAGCAATAACTCCCTGGACTTTGATGACTTGATTATGTCGACGATCGAGCTGTTCAAGGAAGTGCCTGAGGTGCTGGAGTTCTATCAGAACAAGTTTCGCTATCTCCATGTGGATGAATATCAGGATACGAACCGTGCGCAGTATATGCTCTGCCGCATGCTGGCGGACAAGCACCATAATATTTGCGTCGTCGGCGATAGCGACCAGTCCATCTATGGTTGGCGGGGGGCGGATATTACGAATATCCTCAACTTCGAGGAAGATTACCCGAATGCCCGCTCGATCCTGCTGGAGCAGAACTATCGCTCAACCTCGAATATATTGAATGCGGCTAATGCCGTCATCGAGAACAATGCCGGGCGCAAGGCCAAGAATCTGTGGACCGACCGCGGCGAGGGTGAACCGATTATCGTCTATCAGGCCGATTCGGAGCATGAGGAAGGGTACTACGTCACTTCGGAAATTCGCAAGCACCGCCAGACGGGCAGAAAGTATGCCGACCATGCGATTCTGTACCGGACGAATGCCCAGTCGCGGGTCATTGAGGAAATTTTGATTAAATCAGACATTCCATACCAGATTGTGGGCGGAATCAAGTTCTACGATCGTAAGGAAATTAAGGATATGCTCGCCTACTTGCGTCTGATCTCCAACCCTGACGATGATATTAGCCTGACCCGGATCATTAACGTGCCTAAGCGCGGGATCGGGGATACGACACTCGCCAAGATTGCAGCGGAGGCTGCGTCCAGAGGGGTATCTATGTTCACGGTGCTCGATCAACTCGAACGGCTGGATATAGCGGGCAAGACCAAGGCGGCGCTCACAGAGTTTCATACGATGATTCGCGAGCTGGCATCGATGGTCGATTATTTGTCTGTAACGGAGCTGACCGAGCAGATACTGGAGCGGAGTGAATATAAACTGGAGCTGCAGAGGGAGAATACAATTGAATCCCGGTCGCGGCTGGAAAATATCGACGAGTTTCTGTCCGTTACACAGGACTTCGAGAAGCGCAATGAGGACAAGTCGCTAGTCGCCTTCCTTACCGATCTGGCGCTCATTGCGGACATCGATTCGATGGACAAGGACGAGCAGGAGCAAGGGCAGCCTAGCGATGCCGTCATTCTCATGACGATGCACAGCGCCAAGGGCCTGGAATTCCCGATCGTGTTCATTATCGGGATGGAGGAGGGCGTCTTCCCGCATAGCCGTGCCTTCACCGATGACAAAGAGTTGGAGGAGGAGCGGCGGATTGCTTATGTTGGCATCACGCGCGCGGAGAAGCAGCTCTATCTAACCTGCGCGCGCATGCGGACGCTGTTCGGGCGGACGGCGGCCAATGCGCCGTCGCGCTTCCTGGAGGAGGTGCCGACCGAGCTGAAGTCGGCACGCGGCAGTGCCGTCGGCGGCGCCGGCTTTGCGCCGCGCCGCAGCAGCTACGCCGCTGACCCGAATGCCGCAGGCTTCGGGTTCCGCGGCGCAAGCGGCGGGCCTGGCAGCATGGCGCCAGGCCCGGGTGGCCGCCCCGGCTTCGCGGGGGCGGCAGGGGCCGCCGGCGGCGGCGGGGCTGCGCGTGGCGGCGCGGTGCGCGTCACGCCAGGGCTGCCCGGCGCCGGCCAGGCGGCCGGAGCGGGCGCGGCCGAAGCTGCGCAGGGGCCGCGTGATTTTGTGGCGGGCGACAAGGTAGCGCACGCCAAGTGGGGGACGGGAACGATCGTAGCCGTCAAGGGCAGCGGCAATGACATGGAGCTGCAGATTGCGTTCCCGGCCCCGGTCGGGCTGAAGCGGCTGCTTGCTGGCTTTGCGCCGATTACGAAGGTATGATTCGCAGCATATGGCGGAGGATAAGTATTTCGCCATATGCTGTCGCTATATAAGTGCAGTCTCGTCACTAGGTCGTGTCTGAGAACCCGTTCAAGGGCATCTCTCCCCGCCTTTTCGCCCCATGCTGCGTTGCTTTTTCGCAGGCGCACCCCCGGTACGCCTGCGAAAAAGCGCCTTGCCTGGAACGAAAATTCGGCCAGATCTGT
>Ga0160502_100249_pt1 | contig 54607 bp, 52 predicted proteins | sample DIDnMG_14_FD_108237 | JGI IMG/M metagenome (GOLD analysis project Ga0160502, IMG submission 108237) | Enriched soil microbial communities from UW Madison campus, WI, USA - DID2933_E24_Xylan MG | ecosystem: Environmental > Terrestrial > Soil > Unclassified | place: USA: Madison, Wisconsin... | reverse complement strand
GCTGGCGCGACGGTCATCCTCACCGACGGCGGCGGCAACCCGATAGGCCAGACAACCGCCGACGGCAGTGGCAACTGGTCGTTCACGCCAGCGACGCCGCTGGCCAACGGCACGGTGATCAACGCCGTGGCCCAGGACCCGGCCGGCAATACCAGCGGGCCGACCAGCGTCACCGTCGACGCCATCGCGCCGCCTGCGCCAATCATCAACCCGAGCAACGGGGCGGTGATCAGTGGTACTGCTGAAGCCGGAGCCAAGGTGATCCTTACCGACGGCAGCGGCAACCCGATCGGCGAGACGACTGCCGACGGCAGCGGCAACTGGGCCTTCACGCCTGCGACGCCGCTGGCCAACGGTACGGTGGTCAATGCCGTGGCCGAGGACGCCGCCGGCAACAGTAGCGGCCCGGCCAGTACTACCGTCGACTCGGTGGCGCCGTCGGCGCCGCTGTTGAGCATTAGTGCCGACGGTGCTCTGCTGACCGGTACCGCCGAGCCGAACAGCCAGGTGCGCATCGTGATTGACGGCGATACCGCCAACCCGATTACGGTGAATGTCGATGGCAGCGGCAACTTCAGCCTGCCGTTCGCGCCACCGCTGATCACAGGCGAGCTGATCGCCGGGGTCTCCGTGGACGCTGCCGGCAACCTCAGTGGCCCGGCAACGATCAACGCGCCGGACCTGGCGCCGCCGACCATCAGCGTTCCGGAGGCCGCCGATACCTGGATCAACGCTGCCGAGATCAGCGACGGCATCCAGGTCGATGTGGTGATCCGTCCGACCATGCAGGTCGGCCAAGTGATCACCGTCGCGTTCGCCGGGCAGAACGGCTACGAGACGCAGGCCACCCACACCATCACCGCTGGTGACATCCTGGCCGGCAATGTCACCGTGACCATTCCTCCTGGCGATGGCATGGGGCCGTTCCCGGAAGGCGCCTCGACCGTCACCGCTGATATCAACGGCGGTACTGCGTCGACCCCGGTGCCATTCACCGTCGACACCATCCCCCCCGCGACTCCGGTGTTGTCGCTGGTGGGTAGCATCCTGACCATCTCCACCGATCCGGGAACCGAACTGACGGTCGCCGTGGACGTCGGCGGGGTCACCGCCACCGCCACGGTGACTGCGGACAACAGCGGGTTGGCCTCGCTGAACCTGCTCACCGACCTGGACATTGACCTTACCCTGGACCAGTTGCTCAACGCCCAGGTTTCGGTGACCGGTAGGGATCCGGCGGGCAACCCGAGCAACGTGGCAACCATTGGGGTCGGTACCAGCATCGAGCAGCCAGTTACCATCGGCAACTTCGGTGTCGATGCCAGCCTCAACCCGCTGAGCCCACGGTTCGGGTTCAGCGGCACCACCGAACCGGACTCCAGCGTGGTGATCCGTGTCATCACCCCGGCGCTGAATGTCGAGCTACTGCCGATCCAGGCGGACAGCTCCGGCAACTTCTCGCTGAACCTGCTGAGCCCGACCGTCCTTACCCAGTTGGGGCTGAACATTACCGATATCCTCAACCTCGGTTCGCAGATCTCGTTCAACGTCGTCGCCACCGACACCAACGGCAACGACAGCGCGGCCTACGGCATCACCCTGGCCCCCAACGGGCTGTCGGTGAACATCGGCCAGATCGACGTCAACGGCACCGCCGGGGACGATGTCATGTCCGGGGCGAACGGCAGTTCGGAGCACATCAACGGAGGCGATGGCAACGACCTGATCTTCAACGTGGGGACCGGCGATCATGTAGTGGCCGGCGACGGCAACGACGCCATCCAGATCACCGCGACCAACTTCACCAGCATCGACGGCGGCGCGGGTTTCGACACCCTGATCCTGGCCGACGGCATCGACCTCGACTACAACGCCGTCGGCGTCGGCACGCTCTCCAATATCGAGCGTATCGACCTTGGCAAGGGTGACTCGGGGAGCGTGTTGACCCTGACCGCGGCGGAGGTCGATGCCATCACCGATGCCAACAACATCCTGCAGATCACCGGCGAGAACAACGACACCCTCAACGTGGTGGGGGCCGTGAACACCGGGACCACCCAGCAGGTCAACGGCATCACTTACGATGTCTACAACTTTGGCAGCAGTACCTTGCTGATCGAGGACAACACGGTACAGGTCGTGGTCTGATGCGCGGCCTGTCCGTGCTCAAGGGAAGGCGCCGTGGCATGGGAGCCCTGTGGTTCCTGTGCCTCGGGTTGCCGTTGTCCGCCCCGGCCATCCCTCTCGACCAGGCGGTGAGGGCGGGGCTGGCGATCCACCCCGAGGTGCGTTCGGCGATGGCCGACGCGGATCGTGCGGGCACCGAGGTGGAGATCGCCAAGGGTGGCTATTATCCCTCCGTCGCCATGTCCGGGGGGCCGCAGGAGTTCGACGTCGGCGAGGTCGTCTACGACGTCACCGTATCGCAGATGCTGTATGACTGGGGTAGGGTGACGAGCAAGGTCGACAGCGCCAACGCAACCCGGCGCAAGCTGTCCGAAGCGGTGCTGGTGGCGCGCGACGATGCGGCGCTGGATATTGTCGAGACCTACCTCGACGTGCTTGCCTCGGAGCGCCGGGTGGAGACGGTGCGCCAGCACATCCAGCGCCTCGACGGCATCCGCGAGATGACCCAGGCGCGCGGCAGCGACGGTTACGCCGACCGCAGCGAACTGGACCGCGCCAACCTCGAACTGGCGCGTGCCCAGGAGCAGCTGTCGCTGGAGAAGGGCAACCTGCAGGACGCGCGCAACCAGTACGCGATCCTGGTTGGCCAGGAACCTTCCGAACTGGTGGAGCCTGAGCCGATGTCGCTGCAGCGCTACCTGGCTGCCAGCGACATGGCGCGGGTGATCCGCGAGTCGCCGTTGCAACGCAAGGCGGTGGAGGACGCCAATGTCGCCGAGGCGCAAGTGCGCGAGGCCAAGGCTTCGCTGCTGCCGCAGTTGAACCTGGAGGCCTCCGCCCTACGCCGGGAGATCGGCGGTCGCCCGGAAAGCGACTCGGTGATGTCACTGCGCTTTCGCATGGATACCTTCCAGGGGCTTTCCAACTTCCGTCGGCCGACCGCTGCGCAGCAGCGTCTGGAGTCGGCGCGATGGACGGCCGATGCGATGCAGCGTGACATCCGCAGGCAATTGCAGACGCTCTTCGACAACGGTGACACGCTGCGTTGGCGGGAGCAATCGTTGAGCCAGCAAGTGACGGAGTCGGAACAGGTCGGCGAGTTGTATCGCGAGCAGTTCGAGGTCGGCCGACGCGACGTGATCGATTTGCTGAATGTCCAGCGCGAGCGGTTCGAGGCCGAGCGGCAATTGATCAATCTGCATATCGAGCGCAAGCGCATCGAGTATCGGGCGGCCGCGCAGGTCGGCCTGTTGGGGGCACTATTGGAGAATCGGTTGAATCATGGAAGTTGAACAATCCCCGGACAATGTCGTACCCCTGAACCACGACGACCCGCTACGCCAGGGCCTACTGCTGCTGTGTCGGCAATTGGGCCGGCCGCTGGGCGACGCCGAGCTGGTCGACGGCCTGGCACTGGAGCATGGACACCTGCCGCTGCGCCTGGTTGCCCGCGCGTTGCGCCGCGCCGATATCATTGCCAGGGTTGCTGAACTGCCGTTGCGGCACATGGACGCCTACTTGCTGCCGGCCCTGCTGGTGCTCGGCGATGGCCGCAGCCTGCTGCTGGTTGGTATCGAAGGTGAGCAATGCGAGGTACTGGTGCCACAAAGCGACGGTGGCCGTGAGTGCATGGCGCTGCCCGCTCTGGAGGCGCTTTACAGCGGCACGGCGGTGTTCGCCAAGTGCCGCTACCGTTCCGACGGGCGGGTCGGCGACTACGCCAGCGGCCTACCGGAGCACTGGTTCTTCGGGCCGCTCAAGCGGCTCTGGCGTTCCTATGCGGAAGTCACGGCGGCGGCCCTGGTGGCCAACGTACTGGCTGTTGCCTCGGCGTTGTTCGCCATGCAGGTGTACGACCGCGTGGTGCCCAACGCGGCCTTCGATACCCTATGGATACTCGCCAGCGGCGTGGCCCTGGCAATCATCATCGACGGGGTATTACGGATCCTGCGCGGGCACCTGCTCAACGTACTCGGCAAGCGCCTCGACCTGCAATTGTCCAGCCTGCTGTTCGCTCGTGTGCTGAGCACCCGGATCGCCGCCAAACCGGCGTCGATGGGCGCGTTCAGCACCCAGGTACGTGAGTTCGAGTCGGTCCGCGAGTTCTTCACTTCGTCCAGCGCCGCGCTGATCAGCGACCTGCCGTTCGTGGTGATCTTCCTGTTGATCATCGCGGTGATCGGTGGCCATGTGGTCTGGGTTCCGCTGGTGGCCTGTGTGTTGATGCTCCTGCCGGGGCTGCTGACCCAGCGCCTGTTGGGGCACCTGTCGCGGCAGAACCTGCGCGAGGGGGCGATGAAGAATAGCGTGCTGCTGGAAGCCTTCGAGCACCTGGAAACGGTCAAGGCCGCACGTGCCGAAGGCCGTTGCCGGCAGCAGTGGGAGACGCTCACCGGGGAACTGGCCGGTACCGCGATGAAGACCCATGCCCTGGCCTCGACGCTCAGCTACTCGGCGAGCATCGTCCAGCAGCTGTGCTACGTCGGGGTGGTGGTGTTCGGCGTCTACCGGATAAGCGACGGAGCGATGACTGTCGGTGCCCTGGTGGCCTGTTCGATCCTTGCCTCGCGGGCCATCGCCCCCCTGTCCCAGGCAGCCGCTATCCTCGGCCGCTGGCAGCACACCAAGGTGGCGCTGGAGGGCCTCGACCAACTCATGTCGGCCGAGCAGGAGCGCCCCGCCGGCAAGCGCTTCGTGCACCGCGAGCGGCTCCACGGGCATTACCGCCTGGAGGCGCTGCGCCTGGCCCACGGCGACAGCCCGCCGGTGGTCGACGTGCAGGCGCTGAGCATCCAGGCAGGCGAGCGAGTGGCACTGCTCGGCGGCAACGGCGCAGGCAAGTCGACCCTGCTGCGGTTGCTCAGTGGCCTGCTTGACGCACAATCCGGCCGGTTGATGCTGGACGACATCGCCCTGAGCCAGCTCGACCCGGCCGACCGCCAGCGCGGAATCGGCTACTTGCCGCAGGATGTGGCGCTGTTCCACGGCAGCCTGCGCGAAAACCTCAACCTGGCGAATGCCGCGCTGGGCGACGAGGAGCTACTGGAAGCCCTCGATGGCGTGGGACTGGGCACTTTCGTACGCGCCCACCCGCTGGGCCTGGACATGCCGATCCTGGGCAATGCCAGCCTCTCGGGTGGCCAGCGCCAGGCGGTGGGGCTGGCCCGGGTACTGCTACAAGACCCGCCGATCTTGCTGCTCGACGAGCCGACCGCGGCCTTCGACCAGAACAGCGAGAAACAGGTTATCGACTACCTGCAGAAGTGGCTCGGCCGGCGCACCCTGATCATCACCACCCACAAGAAAAGCGTGTTGGCGCTGGTGGACCGCGCGGTGGTGCTGCGCAACGGCCAGGTGATCATGGACGGCCCGCTGAACCAGGTGGTGCTGGGCAACCAGGTGCAGGCGCCGCAGGTCGCCGAAGGAGCTGGCCATGTCAGTTGAAAAGTGCTCCGTACAACTGCGCCGGCAAATGGCCGATCCCCTGCTGGCGACCACTCACCCGGTCTATCGTCCGCTGCTCTGGACCCTGCTCGGCAGCGTCGTGCTGTTCGTCGCCTGGGCCGCCTGGGCGGAACTCGATGAGGTGACTCGTGGCGACGGGCGTGTGGTGCCGTTCAGCCGCATCCAGAAGATCCAGAGTCTGGAAGGGGGAATTCTCGACCGTCTGCTGGTGCAGGAAGGCGACCTGGTGGAGGTGGGCCAGCCACTGCTGCGCCTCGACGAGACGCGCTTTCTCACCAATTTCCAGGAATCGGCCAACCAGGCCGGCGTGCTGCGGGCGGCCATCGCCCGGCTGGACGCCGAGGTGCTGGGCAAGGCGGCCATCGAGTTCCCGCCGGACATCGATCCGCAAGGGCCGCTGGCGCGTTCCGAGCGCGAGCTGTTCAAGTCGCGGCGGGACAAGCTGCTCGAAGGTAGCCAGGCGATCCAGCGGCAGATCAGCCTGGCCCAGAGCCAGCTGGACCTGGTCCGCCCGCTGGTGGCCAAGCGTGCGGTGAGCCAGATGGAGGCGCTGCGGCTGAGCCAGGACATCGCTACCCTCAACGGCAAGCTGACCGAGCTGAAGAGCAGTTATTTCCAGGACGCCTACACCGAGCGCTCACAGCGCAAGGCCGACCTCAGTGCGCTGGAGCCGATTGTCCAGCAGCGCCAGGACCAGTTGCGCCGTACCGGGATCGTTTCGCCGGTGCGGGGGAGGGTCAACACCGTGCTGATCAATACCCGTGGCGGGGTGATCCAGCCCGGCGAGGCGATCATGGAAGTGATTCCGGTGGAGGACCGCCTGCTGGTAGAGGCCAGGATCAAGCCGCGTGACGTGGCCTTCCTGGTGCCGGGCATGCCGGCCAAGGTGAAGATCACCGCCTACGACTTCAGCATTTATGGCGACCTCAAGGGTACCCTGGAGCAGATCAGCGCCGACACCATCGAGGAGGACACGCCCCACGGCAAGGAGTCGTATTACCAGGTACTGATCCGCACTGACGGTAGCCAGCTCAAGCGCGGCGAGGAGGTGCTGCCGATTATCCCCGGTATGGTTGCCGAGGTGGATATCCTCAGCGGCAAGCGCAGCGTGCTCAATTACTTGCTGCGCCCGTTGATCAAGGCCCGTCTCTACTGAGCGGCAGTGTACAGCGAGGCGTTGGAACGGGAATTGCTGTATCCCTGTAAACTTGTACATTTGGGGATAAGGCAATGTTTACAGAAGATCTGTATGTCATGTTCCTCTTCGCCGTTGCCGTGCTGGCCCTTGATGTGGCGGCCATCGTGCTCTATCGGGGGGCCAAACCCTGACCCGAAGGTGGGGGCTCTCACCCTGAACCGGGTTTTGGTCTACAGTGCTGGGACGTCTCTCGTGTAAGGAAACAGATATGGCAAAGCGTCGATGGGCAGTTATCGCTACCTCGATCGCGCTGGCAGTGGGGCCTGCGCTCACTTATGCCGACCCGGGTAATGGTAAAGGGCAGGGCCACGGCAAGGACAAGGGCCAGCATGGTCAAGGTCACGGGGCCTCGTATGGTGGCCCGTCGATAAACCGTGGCGATGTGCTTGGCATTCTTGACGGGCACCGCGGCTACTGGAGCGCAGGGCCGGCGTTGCCCCCCGGCATTCAGAAGAACCTGGCCCGTGGCAAACCACTGCCGCCCGGTATCGCCAAGAAGCTGGATGGCCGGCTGCTGCGGCAGCTCCCTCATTATGATGGCTATGAATGGATGCAGGCGGGTGCGGACCTGATCCTGGTGGCAGTCGCTACGGGGATCATCTACGAAGTGCTGAACGGCGCGCTGGATTGATGCTGTGAAGCCCAACGTCAGGGGCGCCATTCAGCCTGTCGGTGCAGTCTGGGTAATAGAGCCAGGCTCAGGCTTTATCAGGTGTTTTCCTGCACTTGTAGCACTGACCCCTTGTCATCCGTCACCAGCAAGCCGCTGGGCTGCGAGCTTTTCGTTGGCTTTTCGGCGAGTGGCATATCTGCTGTACGAAAGATGCTGACGTCTTGTTCCCCTGCCTTCAGGGTTACGAGTTTTCCATTCTGATAGAAGAAGTGGGTGCTGATGTTCTTTTGCATGGTCTGTGCTCCGAAGGCGATTGGCACATACACTTTCCCAGCCTTCACTCATCCATGCTACTGGCAGAAATATCAGGTATGGCCAGTGCAGCAAGACTTTGGTTGATTGGTAAGCCAACACAACCCTCGTTAAAATACAGCGTATCCTTGATGGCCAATTGCAAATGCCTACCTTTCGTATCTTTCTTGCCTCTGTGCTGGTCTCCAGCCTTGCAGGCTGCGCCACCCCTGGTAAACCCACTGCCAGTAAACTGACCCACAAATCGCCCCAGCAGTACGCCGCCTGCGTACTGCCCAAATGGCAAGCGCTGGCACCACAGGCCACGCAGAAGTCGATCGCCCACGGCTACCGGCTGACGGCGCCCAGTGCCGTGGCATCCGATGATGTGCTGGACGTAGTCGATTACCGCGAGGGCAGCCGCGCGACTTTCTACAAGGGCAGCTTCCTGTCGGGCGACAAGTTGCGCCAGGCTGCCAAGGAATGCCTGGACTGAATCAGTAACCCGAACCGCTTGAGCCGCCCATGCTGGGCAGGCGGGCCCTGCGTTGGGCATTGCTCCACTCGGCGCAGGTCATGAAGGCGGTATTGTCCACTTTGCCGGTGCCGTCGAAGCTGACGCTGTAGGGTTGCCGGTTGTCGGCCTTGGCCAGCATGTAGTCGAAGCAGGTGCCTGGCACCACGGTGCGCTCGGTCTCGGCATCGGGCTTGCCGCCGACCTGGATGACCTGGTCTCTGCTCATGCCGTTGGCGACTTTCGCCACCAGCGGATGGTCGTGGTACAGCGCGGAGTCGGACGAGCAGGCAGAAAGCGCTGTCAGTGCAAAGATCAGTGCGTAAAAGGGTTTGTTCATGGCAGTGCTCCGGTAGAGGATGCCAATCGCCTGATTGCCGGTTGGCAGCAGGGCGAGATCACGAACACTTGACCCCCTGTGGGAGCGGCGTTAGCCGCGAACACCGGCGCAGCCGGTGCCATGCAGCGCGTTGGATTCTTCGCGGCTAAAGCCGCTCCCACAGGGTACGCGTACCGCTTGCGAACTCAGTTCTCTACATGACAGCGCAACCCGAAAGGCTGGGCGATCTCCCACAGGGTTCGAGCAAGGCAATTGCTTGCTCTATCAGCCTAGATCACCGCGCTTGTTCAGCTGCTCGCACTGCACCTGCGCATCCGTCCTGCTTGGATAACTGGGCTTGAGCCGCTCCTTCGCTTGGTTGTCGTAAATGTCGAATCCCCCACAAACGGTAGCAGCGTAATAGCGGCTACCCACGCGGAACGACTCCTTTTCGATCGGCACAGCGGGAACGATAACGAATCTTGGTTGCATGTTTCGTGCCTCCCCAGGCAGAGATTTAAGTATTAGTCTGGCCATGGATAAGCATCAAGGAGACTCATGAATAAAACATGGTTTTCTTGAACGGCAGGTGGACACCGTCCTGTCATCAAATGAAAACCCGCTGTCGTCCGATGCGAAGCACCCCGCACACCAAGGGCATACAGTCCAATCACCCAGAACTGACGCCATGCGTCCAGATCGATGATTGGAGAGACAAGCATGTCCAAAGTCGTACGTTTCCATCAGACCGGTGGCCCCGAGGTGCTGCGCTACGAGGACGCCGAGGTCGGCGAGCCCGGCCCTGGGCAGGTGCGCTTGCGCCAGGTGGCGGTGGGCCTGAACTACGCCGATACCTATTTTCGCAACGGCACCTACCCGATCCCGCTGCCCAACGGCATCGGCGTGGAAGCTGCCGGAGTGGTAGAGGCGGTGGGCGAGGGCGTGACCCAGGTGGCGGTCGGTGACCGGGTCACCTACACCGGTTTCCTCAACACCCTGGGCGCTTATTGCACTGAGCGCCTGATCCCCGCCGCTGCGCTGATCAAGTTGCCGGATACCATCGCCTTCGAAACCGCCGCCGCGATGACCATGCGCGGCCTGACCTCTGCCTACTTGCTGCGTCGGCTCCATGATTTCAAACCCGGCGACAGCGTGCTGCTGCATGCTGCTGCTGGCGGGGTTGGCTTGATAGTCGCGCAGTGGGCACGGCTGTTGGGGCTGAACGTGATCGGCACAGTGTCGACCGAGGCCAAGGCCGAAGTAGCTCGCGCCCATGGTTGCAACGACATCATCAACTACAGCGTCGAGGACGTGGCCACGCGCGTGCGTGAGTTGACCGACGGGGTGGGGGTGAATGTGGTGTTCGACAGCGTTGGCAAGAATACCTTCATGGGCTCGCTTGATTCGCTCAAGCGCCGTGGCCTGATGGTTTGCGTCGGCACGGCATCGGGCACCATACCGCCGTTCGACCCGCAGTTGCTGGCGATCAAGGGCTCGCTGCAGCTCACCCGCCCGGCGTTGGCCGACTTCATCGCCGACCCGGCAGAAAAGGCTGACCTGGCTGGCGAGCTGTTCGATCACGTCAGCAGCGGGCGTATCCGTATCGAGATCAACCAGCACTACGCGCTGCAGGATGCCGTCCAGGCCCACCGTGACCTGGAAGCTCGCAAGACCACCGGCTCGTCGATCTTCGTCATCTGAAGAGGGCAACAGCATGCACATCGAACAACTGACCTGCGCGATCGGTGCCGAGGTAAGTGGGGTCAACCTGGCCGACGCGATCCACGACGACGACCTGTTCGCCCAGTTGCGCGCGCAGTTGCTCCGGCACCGTGTGCTGTTCCTGCGCGACCAGCACTTCAGCCGCGCCGAACACGTGGCTTTCGCCCGCCGCTTCGGCGACCTGGAGGACCACCCGGTGGCCGGCAGCGACCCGGAGCATCCGGGTCTGGTGCAGATCTACAAACGCCCGGACCAACCCAACGACCGCTATGAAAATGCCTGGCACACCGACGCCACCTGGCGCGAGTCCCCGCCGATGGGCTGTGTGCTGCGCTGCATCGAATGCCCGCCAGTGGGCGGCGACACGATGTGGGCGAACATGGTGCTGGCCTATGAAAACCTGCCAGGCGATGTGAAGGCCAGGATCGAAGGCCTGCGCGCCCGCCACAGCATCGAGGCCAGCTTTGGTGCGGCCATGCCGCTGGAAAAGCGCCTGGCGCTGAAGGCGCAGTTCCCCGATGCCGAGCACCCGGTGGTGCGCACCCACCCGGAAACCGGCGAGCAGGTGCTGTTCGTCAACGCCTTCACTACCCATTTCAGCAACTACCACACCCCGCAGCGGGTGCGCTTCGGCCAGGACGCCAACCCCGGTGCCAGCGACCTGCTGCGCTACCTGATCAGCCAGGCGTACCTGCCTGAGTACCAGGTGCGCTGGCGCTGGAAGCCCAACAGCGTGGCGATCTGGGACAACCGTAGCACCCAGCACTACGCCGTCATGGACTACCCGCCGTGCCACCGCAAGATGGAGCGCGCGGGGATCAAGGGCGGCCCCACGTTCTGAGTTCGTCGCCGTCGCTGGCGGCATCCGCACAATAACAATAGCGAGGACTACAGCATGCAATTCTTCGACGATTCGTTGCACCCGGAAAACATGGAAAAGGTGGTGATCACCGTGGCCCCCTATGGCCCGGAGTGGATGCCCGAAGACTTCCCTGAAGACATACCCCTGACCATGGACGAGCAGGTGCAGAAGGCCGTCGACTGCTATGAGGCTGGCGCCACCGTACTGCACCTGCATGTGCGTGAGCTGGACGGCAAAGGCTCCAAGCGCCTGTCCAAGTTCAACGAGCTGATTGCCGGGGTGCGCGAAGCGGTGCCGGACATGATCATTCAGGTTGGCGGGTCGATTTCCTTCGCCCCGGAAAGCGAAGGCGAGGCGGCCAAGTGGCTGTCGGACGACACCCGGCACATGCTCGCCGAGCTGACGCCGCGCCCCGACCAGGTGACCGTGGCCATCAATACCACCCAGATGAACATCATGGAGCTGCTGTACCCCGAGTACCTGGAAGGCACCTCGTTGGCCAGCCCGGCGATTCATGCCGCCTACAGCGAGATGACCGTGCCGGCCGGCCCGGCCTGGGTCCGCGAGCACCTGCGCCGCCTGCAGGCCAGCAACATCCAGCCGCATTTCCAGCTGACCGGCATGCATGCCCTGGAGACGCTCGAGCGCATCGTCCGCCGCGGTGACTACATGGGCCCGCTGAACCTGACCTGGATCGGCATCGGCGGCGGCTTCGACGGCCCCAACCCGTTCAACTTCTTCAACTTCATCCACCGCGCGCCGGACGGTTGTACCCTGACCGCCGAATCGTTGCTGAAGAACGTGCTGCCGTTCAACACCATGGCCCTGGCCATGGGCCTGCACCCGCGCTGCGGCAACGAAGACACCATCATCGACCAGCATGGCAAGCGCTTTACCTCGGTGCAGCAGATCCGGCAGACCGTGCGCGTGGCCCACGAGCTGGGCCGCGAAATTGCCAGCGGCAAGGAAGCACGCGCCATCTACCGCATCGGGCAGCAGTACGACAGCATCGAGCAGACCTTGAAGGCCAACGGCATGGCGCCGAATCGCCAGGCGGGCCACAAGGGCGTGCCGCAGCGCGGCTGATGCAGCAGGGTGCCACGGTCCTGATGTTTTTTGTGGGAGCGGCCTTGTGTCGCGAAAGGGCGCTCCCACATCGACCGAGCAAGGTTTTGCAGTAGTTCATAACAACAAGAACAACCTCACGCCCCACACCCAAGGAGGCAACATGGCCACCTACCTCGCCAGTGCCGAACATTCCGGCACCGACACCGCCCACAGCGTCCCCCGGCGCTATGCCTGGGTGGTCTTCGCCCTGACCTTTGGCCTGTTGATCTCCGACTACATGTCGCGCCAGGTGCTCAACGCGGTGTTCCCGCTGCTCAAGGGCGAGTGGGCATTGAGCGACAGCCAGCTCGGCTTGCTCAGCGGTATCGTCGCGCTGATGGTCGGCCTGCTGACCTTTCCGCTGTCGCTGCTGGCCGACCGCTTCGGCCGGGTGCGAAGCCTGGTGCTGATGGCGGTGCTGTGGAGCCTGGCCACCCTCGGCTGCGCCCTGGCGGAAAACTACCCGCAAATGTTCATCGCGCGGTTTCTGGTCGGGGTGGGCGAAGCTGCCTACGGCAGCGTCGGCATCGCCGTGGTGGTCGCCGTGTTCCCCCGCGACATGCGCTCGACCCTGGCCGGGGCGTTCATGGCCGGTGGCATGTTCGGCTCGGTGCTGGGCATGGCCCTGGGCGGTGTATTGGCCCAGCATCTGGGCTGGCGCTGGGCATTCGCCGGCATGGCATTGTTCGGCCTGGTGCTGGCTATGCTGTACCCGCTGATCGTCAAGGAGGCGCGTATTGCGCCTCGATGCGCGCAGCAGATGCAAGGCAAGGCCAGCCGCCCGCTGCGCACCCTGTACAACAGCCGTTCGGTCATCGCGGCCTACGTCGGTAGCGGGCTGCAGCTGTTCGTCGGCGGCACCGTGATCGTATGGATGCCCAGCTACCTGAACCGCTATTACGCAATGGGCACCGACCGCGCCGGGGCAATTGCCGCAGTCATCGTACTGTGCAGCGGTATCGGCATGATCCTCTGCGCCATACTCTGCGACCGCCTCGGGCGGCAGCGCCCGGACCGCAAGATCAGCCTTGCCATCGCCTACTGCCTGGGCAGTTGCGTGCTGTTATCGCTCGCTTTCGCACTGCCTGCCGGCCCCACGCAACTGGTGCTGATTTGCCTGGGCATGATGATTGCCGCCGGCACCAACGGCCCATCCAGTGCCATGGTTGCCAATCTCACCCACGCCTCGGTGCACGGTACCGCGTTCGCTACCCTGACCCTGGCCAATAACCTGTTGGGCCTGGCCACCGGGCCGCTGGTCACCGGGCGCGTTTCCGACCTGATCGGCCTGCATGCCGCCTTCCAGCTGGTGCCGCTGATGAGCATCGGCGCGGCGGCCGTGTTTTTCCTTGCCAAACGTCATTACCACCGTGACATGGAGCGTCTGCATACACCGGCACATAACGCTGCCGGCGCACCCCGGGAGTTGAAGTCGTGAAACAGCTGTTGTCCGTCGAAGTGTTCTTCGATTTCGTCTGCCCGTGGTGCCTGATTGGCCAGCGGCACCTGCAGGCCGCCTTGTTGCTGTTGCAGCGCGAACAGCCCCAAGTACAAGTACAACTGCAATGGCGAGGTGTGCAGTTGTTGCCAGGCTTGCCAGCCAGTGGCCTGCCATTCCATGCCTTCTATCTGCAACGCCTGGGCAGCGAGGAGGCGGTGCGCGAGCGCCAGGCCCAAGTACGCGCCGCCGCCCGTGTAGTAGGCGAGGACATCGACTTCTCGCGTATTCGCCGCATGCCAAACACCGGCAATGCCCACCGGCTGCTGCAACGGGCCACCGGGCTGGTCGATGCATCGCAACTGGAAGCTTTGCTGGCACAGCTGTTCATTGCCTATTTCCATCAGAGCCGCGACCTGGGAGATAGCCGCACCTTGCTCGACATCGCCCAGCGTCGCGGGCTGGAGGCCGCACAGGTCGTCGACTGCCTGCGTGACGACGGCAGCCCGTTCCTCGACGGGGCAGGGCGCGCAGGCAGTGCCGTGCCGCGTTTCCGCTTCAATCAGGGGGCGCTCATTGCAGGGGCCCAGCCTGCCGAGGTGCTTTTTGCCGCCATGATCGAAGCGCTGCAGGAGGTTGAACGGGCATGAGCCGGCGTATCGCATTGGCCCCCCATCAGGTGCCGGAACGCAATGGCCGCGTGCTGTTGGCCTGTGAAGGGCGCAGCGTGGCGCTGTTCAACGTTGCCGACTCGCTCTATGCCATCGAAGACAGCTGCCCGCACCAGGGGGCGTCGCTGTGCGGCGGGCGGCTGGAGGGCCGTGTCATCCAGTGCTGCGCGCATGGCTTGCGCTTTGACCTGGCCAGCGGCTACCTGGTCAATTCCAGGGCCTTGAAGGTTGCCAGCTACCCGGTCGAGCAGCAGGGCGGGCAGGTCTATATCGTGTTTGACAGTGAGGAAGCGGGGCAATGATCACACTGGCACTCGGCACTACCCATCAGCGTATCCGCACCCTCGCCCCGGGGGTGGTGGTCAGCCTTATCGTCGGCGCGGCCGCCAGTTTCCTCAGCGAGCATTACGCGGCGCCGGTCATGCTGTTTGCCCTGCTGCTGGGGATGGCGTTGAACTTTCTCGCAGTCGACGGCCCGTGCAAGGCTGGTATTGAATTCACCGCTCGCACGGTACTGCGCCTGGGAGTGGCGCTGCTTGGCATGCGTATTACCCTGGACCAGATCGCCAGCCTGGGGTGGAAGCCCGTGGCCTTGGTCATGACCCTGGTGGTGGTGACAATCCTGGTCTCCGTGGTGGTGGCCAAGGCGCTGGGGTTTTCACGGTTGTTCGGTATGCTCACTGGTGGTGCCACGGCCATTTGCGGTGCTTCGGCGGCGCTGGCGCTGGCCGCCGCCTTGCCTCAGCACCCGCGCAAGGAGCATGCCACGCTGTTCACCGTGATCGGCGTATCGGCGCTGTCGACCCTGGCGATGATACTTTACCCGATGATTGCCCAGTGGCTGCACCTGTCGCCAGCGCAGGCCGGGGTCTTCCTCGGTGCGACCATCCATGACGTGGCGCAGGTGGTAGGGGCGGGCTACAGCATGTCCACCGAGACCGGTGACATTGCCACGGTGGTCAAACTGATGCGGGTGGCCATGCTGTTGCCGGTCATTGTCTGCGCGGCCATGATTACCCGGCGCCAGGGCCTCGAGGCCGGTGGGCAGCGGCCGCCCTTGCTGCCATGGTTCGCAGTCGGCTTCCTGCTGCTGGCGTGCATCAACAGCACAGGGTGGGTGTCCGCCGCTGTGCAGGGCGGCATCAACGACCTGTCACGTGGTTGTCTGGTGGTGGCGATCAGTGCCCTGGGCATGAAAACCCAACTCAAGGCGCTGGCCTCGGTCGGGTTGAAACCCATCGCGCTGATGGTGGGGGAGAGCGTATTTCTCGTGATTTTGGTGTTGGCGTTGATGCGTTGGGTGGGTTCGGCTTGAGATTTATGGCGCCTGAGAGATCGAGCGCCGCCCGCGCGGCGCTTCGCAGCACAAGGCTGCTCCCACATCTGTTTCAGGCCAGTCACGCCTGTCCCAGCGCACGCGACCGCCTTTGTTTGCCTGTCACAATATCGGGATGGACGCCAAGGGGTCGCGCGCCTGTGTCTCAGGAATAATTGGCCTGAAACAGATGTGGGAGCAGCCTTGTGCTGCGAAGCGCCGCGCGGGCGGCGCTCGATCTCACAGGCACCGCAAATCTAAGCTCAGGCGCCTGGCGGCCCTGACGCAATCTGATCAAAATTCTGTGCCCGCCAACTGGCCGGCGGCATGCCGAACTGGGCGATGAACCAGCGGGTGAACGAACTGGGCATCGAATAGCCCAGCATGTCGGCGATACGCCCCAGCGAATAGCCGGGGTTTTCCAGGTAGCGCATCACCAGGTCACGGCGCACGCTGTTGATCAGGTCCTTGAAGGTCAACCCGCTTTCTTCCAGGCGCCGCTGCAGGGTGCGCACGTTCATGCCCTGGGTCTGTGCCACCTGCTCTATGGTGGCGCGGCCCATGGGGAGCAGCAGGTAGATGGTCTTGCGCAACTCCAGCTCCAGGGACGGCGTGCCGCCCGCCGGCAGGCTGTCCAGATAGCGCTGCGCCAGGCGCGCCATGGCTTCATTGGCCTGCGGGCTGGTGCTATCCAGATCGGCGGCTGGGCAGACGATGCCATTGAACTCGCTGCCGAACACCAGCGTACAGCCGAAAATGCGTCGATGGGTGGCCAGGTCGGCGGGAGGCGCGTGGGTGAAGTTGGCGCTGATCGGGTGCCAGTGGGCACCTAGCAGCGCCGCGCACAGGCGCATCATCACGCCGATGGCCAGCTCGGTGGCCTGGCGGCTGCAGGGCGCGCGCTCGTTGATCACCTCCTCGCGAATGACCACGGTCTTGCCAGCTTCCTCGATATGAATGGCCAGGGCGTCATTGAGCAGGTGACGGTACTGCACGATCACCTGCAGTGCATCACGCAGGGTGCGTTGGTGGCTGAGCAGCAGGCTGATTTCGCCGAAGTCCGACAGTTGCCGCAACTCGGCCATGCGCAGGCCGAAGCTTTCGCAACGGGTGGCGCTGGCAGAGGCTTCCAGCAAGGTGATGACGCTGGCAACCGGGATACGCCGGTTGGGGTCATCGAGCAAGGCGGCGCTGAGGCCAACCTGTGCCAACAGCGCATGGGGATTGAGGCCCAGGTGGCGGGACACCTCAAGGTAATTGGTCAAGCTGGCGGCACGGACTAGGGCAGGCATTTTTTGTTGTTATCCATGTTTTCCAGGCTAACTGCTGCTTTTTTGTAGGAGCAGCCTTGTGCTGCGAAGAGGCCGGTACGACGGATATCACTGTTATGGCCTTTACGGCCTCTTCGCAGCACAAGGCTGCTCCTACAAAAAGCGAGCGGCTGATTGGTTTTATAGCCTGCGTGTCATGAATTGAAAAGCAAAGCCCTGTCAGGGGCATTGTCATCAAATGAAAAGCCCCTGACGCCCAATGTGAAGCACCCGGTGGGTGGGCTGTTTACTGTGAACCTCAAGAGCTACACCGCACACGAGGTTCACCGTGGATAAATTGCAAACCACCGCCACCGTGCTGATCGTCCCCGGCCTGCGCGACCATGTCGCCGAACACTGGCAGACCCTGCTCGCAGGCCGCCTGGCCAAGGTGCGCAGCGTACCGCCGCTGCAGGTCGACGGCCTGTGCTGCACAGCCCGGGTCGAGGCGATCCAGCGTGAGCTGGACCAGATCGATGGTGAAGTGATTCTGGTGGCGCACAGCGCTGGCGTGCTGATGGTCGCCCACTGGGCGACGCGCTATCGGCGGCCAATCAAGGGTGCATTGCTGGCGGCGCCGCCGGACCTGAACGCGCAATGGCCGGCCCACTACCCAAGCCCGGCCAGCCTGGCCGAGCACGGCTGGTCGCCGGTACCCCATGAGCCGCTGCCGTTCCCAAGCATTGTCGCGGCCAGCAGCAATGACCACCTGGCCAGCTTTGCCGCGGCTAGTGCCCTGGCCCAAGGCTGGGGTAGCGAACTGGTAGCACTGGGGGCCGTCGGCCACCTCAACCCGGCCTCCGGCTTCGGCCCCTGGCCGCAGGCCGAGGCCTTCATCCAGCGACTGGACCAACCCAACCTGCAATAGCGCATGGACGCCCCAGCCACGCTCGCAAAAGACGGGCGGCGTAAAAAACAATAACAATACGTGGAGCCATCGTAATGCCAGAACACCGCATTCACCGTGCTGTGAAACCACAGCGCTGCCTGCTCGCCTGCGCCATCGGCCTGCTCACGCTGCCCGCTGCCCAGGCGTTCGAAGTCGATACCGGCAATGAAAACTGGGCCGTGCGCTTCGACAACACCGTCAAGTACAACTATGGCGTTCGCACCGAAAGCGCCGACAAGCGCATGCTGGGCACGCCCAACAGCAACGACGGTGACTACAACTTCCGCAAGGCCGGCACCAACATCACCAACCGGGTCGACCTGCTGACCGAGCTGGACGTGGTCTACCAGGGCAACACCGGGTTCCGCGTCAGTACCGCCAGCTGGTACGACAAGGCCTATGACAACACCGGTTCCAATAGCAACCCGTTCGTCAACGGCAACGGCGACCAGTCCGGCATCAACCCCAGCCTCAATGGCCTGCCCGGTACCGGTGTGCCGCTGGGCAGTCCGCACCTGAGCAACTACGCCCAGCGTTACTACAGCGGCCCTTCCGGTGAAGTGCTGGATGCCTTCGTGTTCTTCAGTCGTGAAGTCGGCGATGCCTCACAGGTCAGCGCCAAGCTGGGCCAGCACAACCTGTTCTGGGGTGAAACCCTGCTCAACCCGGTGCATTCGCTGAGCTACGGTCAGTCCGGCCTCGACCTGGCCAAGCTGGCCGCCTCGCCGGGCACCGAGGCCAAGGAACTGTTCGTGCCGCGCAACCAGCTGTCAACCTCGTTCCTGGTCAACTCCGAACTGACCCTGGGTGCCCAGTACTTCTTCGACTGGGACGCAGCCCGCCTGCCCGAAGCCGGTACCTACTATGGCGGCTCGGACGTGGTAGGCGAGGGTGCCCAGAGCTTTCTGCTCGGCCACACTGGCACCCCGGGGCTGATCCCGGTGCGCGGTGCGCTGACCACCATCCGCCGCGGCCATGACCTGAAACCGGGCAAGAGCGGCGACTGGGGCATCATGGCCAAGTGGTCGCCCGAGTGGCTGGGCGGCACCCTCGGCTTCTACTACCGCAAGACCTCCGAGATCCTCCCGCAGGCCTGGCTCGACGCGCGCGGCATGACCGTCGCCAACGGCCCGTTCGGCAACCCGCCGGGCAGCCGCCAGGGCGCGGTCGGCAACCTGTACAACTCGCTGCAAAGTACTACTTATCAGTTTGCCTATTCCGACGACATCGACATCTACGGCCTGAGCCTGTCCAAGGATGTGGGCGGCATCAGTGTCGGCAGCGACCTGAACATCCGCCACAACATGCCGTTGGCGAGCATCCCGGCAATCGTCAGCGCCCCCGGCCAGGGTGGTCTGGGAGGCGGCTTCGGCCTGCTGCCAGCACGCCTGCCCGGCAGCGGGGTGATCTTCGACGTGCCCAAGGATGGCGACGGGCTGAGCGCCACCGGCGACACCCTGCACTGGACCTTGAACGGCCTGATGACCATTGGCGATACACCGCTGTTCGATTCGGCAACCCTGCTTGGCGAGCTGTTCTACAGCAACCTGCTCAAGCTCGATAGCCACAACGAGGCCTTGTACAAGGGCAAGAGCAGCTACCGCGGTATCGACAAGGCCACCCGCGACAACTGGGGCATCGCCGTCAATTTCACCCCTACCTGGTACCAGGTGCTGCCGGGCATGGACCTGAGCATGCCGCTGTCGGTCAACGTCGGCCTCGACGGCGTGTCGCCGGTGCAGGGCGGTGGCGCCGAGAACACCGGCAACTATGCGGTAGGCGTGAGCGCCGCGATCTACAACCAGTACTTCGTCGACCTCAAGTACGTCGACAGTTTCGGTGAGACCAAGGCCTGCAAGGACGGCCAGACCGACGGCAGCACCCCCAACGCCCTGGACGGCGAACAGGATTACACCTGCTACGGCGGCGGCTACGCCTCCTTCTCCGGAGGTGGTGCCACCACCGAGGACCGTGGCGCCCTGTACCTGACCGTCAAGACGACCTTTTGAGTCATCTTTCCTAGAGCCTACACAGGAAGACAACCATCATGAATTTCGTACGTACCCTGCTGGCCTCGTGCCTGTCACTGGCCGCCCTGAACGCTGCCCAGGCCGCCGTTTCCACTGACCAGGCTGCGCGCCTGGGCACCAGCCTGACCGCCATTGGTGCGGAGAAGGCCGGCAATGCCGATGGCTCGATCCCGGCCTACCAGGGCGGCCTGCAGACCCCGCCAGCCAGCTACCAGAGCGGCGCCAGCATGCGCCCAGACCCGTTCGCCAGCGACAAGCCGCTGCTGGTCATCGATGGCAAGAACGCCGAGCAGTACAAGGGCCAGCTGACCGCCACAACCCTGGAACTGCTCAAGCGCTACCCCAGCTACCGCGTCGATGTGTACCCGACCCACCGTAGCGTGGCGCTGCCGCAAGCGGTACTCGACAACACCCGCAAGAACGCCACTGGCGCCAACAGCAAGGAGGGCGGCACCGCGGTAGACAACGTGCTGCCCGGTATCCCGTTCCCCATTCCGCAGAACGGCGCCGAGGCCATGTGGAACTTTCTGCTGCGCTACCAGGGCGTAAGCATGACGGCCAAGTACGACTCGTGGAACGTCGACGCCGCTGGCAAGCCATCGCTGTCGACCACCGGCCAGGCCAATATCAGCTACCCGATCTACGAAGACATGACCAAGCCGATCGGCGCCAAGGACACCTACTACCAGATGAAGCTGGTGTACACCGGGCCTGCACGCCGTGCCGGCGAAGCGATGATGCTGCGTGATGCCGCCAACCCGCTGGTGCAGCCCCGCAGCGCCTGGCAGTACCTGCCGGGCCAGCGGCGGGTCAAGCTGGCACCTAACCTGGCCTACGACACGCCCAACCCGGGCACCTCGGGTTCGGGTACCTACGATGACGTGTTCGTCTTCAACGGTGCGCTGGACCGCTACGACTGGACCCTGGTCGGCAAGCAGGAAATGTACGTGCCTTACAACACCTACCAGCTGACCTACAACACCGACGTCAGGCAGGTGATCACCCCCAACCACCTGGCGCCGCAGTTCGTGCGCTGGGAGAAGCACCGGGTGTGGGTGGTGGAAGGCAAACTCAAGGACGGTGCGCGCCATATCTACCACAAGCGCCGCTTCTACCTCGACGAAGACAGCTGGATCGCCCTGGCCTCTGACCAGTACGACGCCCGTGGCCAGCTGTACCGCGGCTCGTTCGCCTTCCTCACCCAGAGCTACGACAAGCAGACCCCGGACGCCACGCCGTTCATGATCTACGACCTGATTGGCGGCACCTACAACCTCAATGGCGTGGTCGGTGCCTACGGCGGTATCCGCTACATCGACCCGCTGTCGAAAACCCAGTGGTCGCCAGAGTCGCTGGCCGGCAACGGCATTCGCTGAATGCACGAAGCAGAGGTGACAATGTCTGTCTTCAAACGATGCAGCCTGGTAGTTCTGGCCCTGGCCGTGCTGCAGGGCGCGGCTCAGGCGGCGCCCTTCACCGATGTGCTGGACCTGCCCGCCATGCCCAGCGCCCTGGTCGCCAGCAGCGCCTTGCGCGATGTAACCCAAGCCGGGCAGCGCCTGATCGCGGTGGGCCCGCGTGGGCACATCCTGTACTCCGATGACCACGGCGCGCACTGGCAGCAAGCCCAGGTGCCGGTCAGCGCCGACCTCAATGCCGTGAGCTTCGCCACGCCCGAACTGGGCTGGGCGGTTGGCCACGATGGCGTGGTGCTGCATAGCCGCGATGGCGGCGTGCACTGGCAGAAGCAGCTGGATGGCCGGGCGCTGGCCGAACAACTGCCGGGCACGGGGAGCGACAATGCCTTGCTCGACGTGTGGTTCAGCGATGCCCGCAATGGTTATGCAGTCGGCGTGTTCAACCTGCTGTTGCGCACCGTTGATGGCGGCGAGCACTGGCAGCCCTGGCTCGACCACAGCGATAACCCGCAAGGCCTGCACCTGACCAGCCTGGCGACGGTGGGGGACGAGCTGTACATCACCGGCGAGCAAGGGCTGCTGTTGAAGCGGGACGGCGAGCGCTTCAGCCGTGTCGAAACACCCTACGCCGGCACACTGTTCGGTGCTGTCGGCAAGCCCGGTGTACTGCTGGTCTACGGCCTGCGCGGGCATGTCTACCGCAGCACCGACGGCGGCCGGCAATGGCTGCCGGTCATCACCGGTGTGAACACCAGCCTTACCGCCGCCGGCGTTGACCGTAACGGCCAGCTGTGGCTGGCCAGTCAGGCCGGTGACCTGCTGCGCAGCCAGGACGATGGCGCCAGTTTCAGCCCGATGCCGCAGAGCGCCCGTGGCCCAGTGACCGCGCTCGCCACCGATGCCGGCAACGGCCTGGTGCTGGTCGGCGAGCGGGGCGTGCGCAACCAGGCCGGCAACCCCACGCTGCACCCATAACAAGAGAAGACCCCGATGGCCGCTACCCGCCAAGACACCCTTCCGGTAATCCGCAACCTCGACGATTTCGACCCCCACTCGGGCAACGGCATGGAGCGCCTGGTGTTCAACCATCGCCTGCCGTTCCTGCTGTGCATGTTGCTGGCGACCCTGGTGCTGGGCTACATGGCCCTGACCCGCCTTGAGCTGCGCCCCAGTTTCGACAAGATGCTGCCGCAGAGCCACCCCTACATCCAGAACTACCTGGAAAACCGCCCATCACTGCGTGGCCTGGGCAATGCGGTGCGTGTGGTGGTGGAGAACACCCAGGGCGACATCTTCGACCCGGACTACCTGCAGACCCTGCGCCATATCAACGACGAACTGTTTCTCAGCCAGGGGGTGGACCGGGCATGGATGAAGTCGCTGTGGAGCCCGGCGGTGCGCTGGACCGAGGTGACCGAGGAGGGCTTCCAGGGCGGCCCGGTGATGCCCGACGGCTACCAGGGCGCGGCGGGTGACATCGAGCAACTACGGCAGAATATCGAGCGCGCCAACATTGTCGGCAGCCTGGTGGCGCGCGATTTCAAGTCGAGCATGCTGGTCGTGCCGCTGCTCGACCAGGATTCGGCCACCGGCAAAGGCCTCGACTACCATGCCTTCTCGCAGAAGCTCGAACAACTGCGCAGCCAGTACCAGGCCAGTGGCCAGTACCGCATCCATGTGATCGGCTTCGCCAAGCTGATGGGTGACCTGATCGACGGGTTGATTCAGGTGATGGCGTTCTTCGCCCTGGCAGTGCTGACCAGCCTGCTGATCATCTATTGCTATACCCGTTGCGTGCGCAGCACCTTGCTGGTGGTGCTTTGTTCGCTGACTGCGGTGGTTTGGCAGCTGGGCATCGTCGCCTGGGTGGGCTACGCCATCGACCCGTATTCGATCCTGGTGCCGTTCCTGATCTTCGCCATCGGCGTCTCCCACGCGGCGCAGAAGATGAACGGCATCCTCCAGGACATCGGCCGTGGCACCCACCGCCAGGTGGCAGCTCGCTATACCTTCCGCCGCCTGTTCGTGGCCGGGGTGACCGCGTTGCTGGCCGATGCGGTGGGCTTTGCCGTGCTGATGCTGATCGACATCCCGGTGATCCAGGACCTGGCTATCACCGCCAGCATTGGCGTGGCGGTGCTGATCTTCACCTCGCTGTTGTTGATGCCGGTGGCGCTGTCTTATGTAGGTGTAGGCCGCAAGGCTGCCGAGCGGGCCCTGTATATCGACGCACGCGCCGCCCAGCACCGTGGCTTCGGCCGGCTGTGGGACCTGCTCGACCGCTTCACCGAACGCAAATGGGCCAGCGCCGCACTGCTTGTGGCCCTGGCCCTGTGCGCCCTCGGCATCTGGGGCGGCCTGCAGTTGAAAATCGGCGACCTCGACAGCGGTGCACCCGAGTTGCGCGCCGACTCCCGCTACAACCTCGACAACGCCTACATCACCCGGCACTACGCGCTGTCCAGCGATACCTTCGCGGTCATGGTCAAGACCGCTCCGGAAGGCTGCCTGCAATACCAGACGCTGGTCCTTGCCGACCGCCTGGCCTGGGAACTGCAGCAATTGCCGGGTGTGCAGACCACTGTGTCGCTGGCCAACGCAGTGCGCCAGATCACCGCCGGCACCTACGAAGGCAACCCGCGCCTGAACAGCCTGCAGCGCAACCAGGACGTGCTCAACTACGCCGCCCAGCAGGCCTCGGTCAACGCCCCGGAACTGTTCAACAACGACTGCTCGCTGATGCCGGTAATTGCCTACCTCAAGGACCATCGCGCCGACACCTTGGCCCAGGTGGCCGCCGCGGCCGAACGTTTTGCCCAGGCCAACAGCAGCGCCGAACAGCAGTTTCTGCTGGCCGCCGGCAGTGCCGGCATCGAGGCCGCTACCAACGTCGTGGTTCGCGAGGCCAACCACCGCATGCTGTTGCTGGTGTACCTGGCCGTCACGCTGTTCTGCCTGTTCACCTTCCGTAGCTGGCGCGCCACGCTGGTGGCGATCCTGCCGCTGATGCTCACCTCGGTGCTGTGCGAGGCGCTGATGGTGGCCATGGGCATTGGCGTCAAGGTCGCCACCTTGCCGGTGATCGCCCTGGGCGTGGGTATTGGCGTGGACTATGCGCTGTACCTGCTCAGCGTGCAGTTGCACTACCAGCGCGCCGGGCTGAGCCTGGCCCAGGCCTACCAGAAAGCCGTGGCCTTCACCGGCCGGGTGGTAGGGCTGGTCGGCATTACCCTGGCGGCGGGCGTGGTCGGTTGGGCCTGGTCGCCGATCAAGTTCCAGGCCGATATGGGCCTGCTGCTGACCTTCATGTTCCTGTGGAACATGCTCGGCGCGCTTGTGCTGATCCCAGCGTTGTCGCACTTCCTCCTGCGTGGCCAAGTCGCCCCGGCACCTGCCGAGGCCCAGACCACGCCGCTTCCGCAAACCCAAGAAACCGAGTGCTCGCCTCATGTCTGATTACCTTCCGCCACTGCGCGACATGGATTTTCTGTTCAACGAAGTGTTCGACATCCCGGCCTGGTGGGCGCAAACGCCCGCCCTGGCTGAGCAGGTCGATGGCGAAACTGCCCTGGCCGTGCTCGAACAGGCCGGCAGGCTGATTGCCGAGGTGGTGGCGCCGCTCAACCGCAGTGGCGACGAGCAGGGCTGTCGTTGGGAGGCCGGCCAGGTGCGTACCCCCGACGGCTTCGCTGACGCCTACCGGGCATTCGCCGCTGATGGCTGGGTGGGCGTGGCCGGCGCCCCTGAGTACGGGGGCATGGGCATGCCGAAAGTGATCGGCGCCCAGCTCGAAGAAATGCTCAATGCTGCCAACCTGTCGTTCGGCCTGTACCCGATGCTGACAGCCGGGGCCTGCCTGGCGCTGCTCAACCATGCCAGCGAACCGCTGAAAGCGCTGTACCTCCCGCCCATGTACCAAGGGCGCTGGACCGGTTCGATGTGCCTGACCGAGCCGCACGCTGGCACTGACCTGGGCCTGATTCGCACCCGTGCCGAGCCGGTTGCCGATGGCGGTTACCGCATCAGCGGGACCAAGATCTTCATCACTGGCGGTGAGCAGGACCTGACCGAGAACATTATCCACCTGGTGCTGGCGCGATTGCCGGATGCGCCAGCCGGGCCCAAGGGCATCTCGCTGTTCCTGGTGCCCAAGGTGCTGGTTGGCGCCGACGGCGTGCTGGGCGAGCCCAATATGGTCAGTTGCGGTTCGATCGAGCACAAGATGGGCATCAAGGCCTCGGCCACTTGCGTGATGAACTTCGACGGTGCAATCGGCTACCTGGTCGGCGAGCCGAACAAGGGCCTCAACGCGATGTTCACCATGATGAACTACGAGCGCCTGGGCGTTGGTATCCAGGGCCTGGCCCTGGGCGAGCGTTCCTACCAGGGCGCCATCGCCTATGCCCGTGATCGCCAGCAGGGCCGTGCGCCCAGCGGCGCGGAAGCGCCGGGGCAAAGCGCTGACCCGATCATCGTCCACCCGGACGTGCGGCGTATGCTGCTGACCATGAAAGCGCTGAACGAAGGCGGGCGGGCCTTTTCCACCTATGTGGCGCTGCAGCTGGACCTGGCCAGATACAGCGAAGGGCCGGGCGCACGCGCCCAGGCCGAGGCCAGGGTGGCGTTGCTCACGCCGGTGGCCAAGGCCTTCCTCACCGACATGGGGCTGGAGACAACCGTGCACGGCCAGCAGGTGCTTGGCGGTCATGGCTATATCCGCGAATGGGGGCAGGAGCAGTTGATCCGCGACTGCCGCATCACCCAGATCTACGAAGGCACCAACGGCATTCAGGCTCTCGACCTGGTGGGGCGCAAGCTGTTTGGCGATGGCGGCAAGGCCTATCGCAGCGTGTCCGACGAAATTGCCGCCTTTGCCGAGGCGCTGCCCGCGGCGTGCGCCGAGTTCGGTGCGCCGTTGCTGGCCGCCGTGCGCAACCTCGACGAGCTGACCGCCTGGTTGCTCGACCGGGCCCAGGGCAACCCGCGCGAGCTTGGCGCGGCGGCGGTGGAGTACCTGCAGGTGTTTGGCTATACCTTCTACGCCTACCTGTGGGCGCGCATGGCCCTGGTATGCCAATGCCATACGGCCGCCGAGCCGTTCCACCTGAGCAAGCTGGGTACAGCGCGGTTCTACTTTGCCCGCCTGCTGCCACGCATTCATTCGCTGAGCGCCAGCGTCAGGGCCGGTAGCGATAGCCTTTATCTGCTAGAGGCTGGGCAACTGTGAAGGCGGCCGACATGATCACCACTCGCATCATGCCCGCTGCCGAGCAGGCCTACGCTTATCCGCTGCTGATCAAGCGCCTGCTGCTGTCGGGCGTGCGCTACCAGCCCAACCAGGAAATCGTCTACGCCGACAAGCTGCGCTACACCTACACCACGTTGCTCGAACGCATCCAGCGGCTGGCCAACGTGCTGACCGCCGCCGGGGTCAAGCCTGGCGACACCGTGGCCTTGCTCGACTGGGACAGCCACAGGGCGCTGGAGTGCTTCTTTGCCGTGCCGATGCTGGGGGCGGTGCTGCACACGGTTAACGTGCGGCTGTCCGCCGAGCAGGTTCGCTATACCATGAACCATGCCGAGGACCGCCTGGTGCTGGTGCATGACGACTTCCTGCCATTGATGGCACAGTTACGGGATGACTTGTCGACGGTCGAGGGCTTCATTCGCCTTGACGACGGCGGCCCCGCAACGCAGGGCGTGCCGTTGCTGGGCGAGTACGAAGCGCTGCTGGCGGCTGCCGAGCCGCAGTTCGACTTCGCCGATTTCGACGAGCGCTCACTGGCCACGCTGTTCTACACCAGCGGTACCACCGGCAACCCCAAGGGCGTGTACTTCAGCCACCGGCAACTGGTGCTGCATACCCTGGTCGAACAGGGCACCCTGGCTGCCTGCGGCGAGGTGCCATTGCTGCGCAGCGGCGATGTCTACATGCCTATCACGCCAATGTTCCACGTGCATGCCTGGGGCGTTCCTTATGTGGCTACGGCACTGGGCATCAAGCAGGTTTACCCCGGCCGCTACGAGCCCAACCGCCTGGTGCGCCTGTACCGCGACGAGGGGGTGACGTTCTCGCATTGTGTGCCCACGGTGCTGCAAATGATGCTCGACAGCGAGCAAGGGCGTCGCGCCGACCTGACGGGCTGGAAAATGCTGCTGGGCGGCAGCGCCCTGACCCTGGGTCTGGCGCAACGCGCCAGCGAGCGCGGCATCAGCGTGCATTGTGGCTACGGTATGTCGGAAAGCTGCCCGCTGCTCAGCATCACTCACCTGAGCGCCGACCTGCTGTCACTGCCCATGGCGCAACAGTTGCCGCGGCGTATCGATGCCGGCGTGCCGATTGCCCTGGTGGACCTGCGCATCGTTGACGCTGAAGGCAATGATGTGCCCCGCGACGGCGAAAGCCTGGGTGAAATCGTGGTGCGTGCGCCGTGGCTGACCCAAGGCTATCTGCACGAACCGGAGCAGGGCGCCGCGTTGTGGCTGGGGGGCTGGATGCACACGGGTGACCTGGCCTGCATCGATCCGGCGGGTGTGGTGCGTATTCGTGACCGGATCAAGGATGTGATCAAGACCGGCGGCGAGTGGGTCAGCTCGGTGGCGCTGGAAAACCTGATCAGCCAGCACCCGGCTGTCGCGTCGGTGGCGGTGATCGGCATCCCGGACCCGCAGTGGGGGGAACAACCGTTGGCCCTGGTAGTGTGTTGTGACGGCATGCAGTTCGACCAGGCGGCACTGGCCGGGCACCTGCAGCCGTTTGTCGACAGCGGGCACCTGAACAAATGGGCGATACCGCGGCAGCTGCGTTGCGTGGACGAGATCCCCAAGACCAGTGTTGGCAAGATTGACAAGAAGCGGATCCGGCAGGCATTTCTCTGAATGCTGACAAGGACTGGCTGATGGCACCTGTGGGAGCTGGCATGTTCGCGGAGCAGGCGAAGCGGTGGATGGCACCGGCTGCGCCGGTGTTCGTGGGCGCGCCCGCTCCCACATTGCCTGAGCAAGAAAGCGGATGCAGGCAGGGCTGTGGATGCGTACAGTAGGTTGATCGCAACCTGGCAGGAGCCTGTTTATGTCCAGCGCATTCACCTTCATGCATTCGCCCGTCGGCACCCTGACCCTGGTGGCACGTGGCGAGTGCCTGGCAGCCGTACTCTGGGAAGAGGAGCGGGAAAACCGCGTGCGCCTTGGCGCCCTGCACCGTGACGACCAATGCCCGGTACTGCTGGAAACCGCCCGCCAGCTCGGCGAGTACTTTGCCGGCAAACGTCAGCGTTTCGAACTGGCGCTGGATTTTGCCGGCACCGAATTCCAGCGCCAGGTGTGGGCCGCGCTGTTGGCGATACCGTTCGGTGAAACCCGCAGCTACAGCGACATCGCCCGGCAGATCGGCAACCCCAGCGCGGTGCGCGCGGTAGGCGCCGCCAATGGCCGCAACCCGATCTCGATCATCGCCCCGTGCCATCGGGTGATCGGTGCTTCGGGCAGCCTGACCGGTTTTGCCGGCGGCCTGGCGGCCAAGCAGTATCTGTTGGCACTGGAGGGCCGGCAAAGCCTGGCACTGGACCTGTAAGGCGTCAGCAGAACCAGCTGGCGACCAGGCAGGCCAGCACGGCCAGCGCCGTGCCGGCCATCAGGGTGTACTGCCGATGGGCACGGCGTGCATGGGGCTTGACGGCGCGCAGGTACTCGCCGGGTGTCGGCGCATCGGGCCGGTGACGCAAACCCTCGGCCACATCGGCCAGTTGCCCCTGGATGAGCAAACCAGTCAGGTAGTAAGTACAGGCGTAGCTCAGCAACGCCAGAAACAGGTAGATCATGCCGGGTGCGGGCCCAGGGGAACAGCGATGGCACTGGCGTTGGCGGTGTCCAGTACGATCAGCCCTTCGCTGTGATCATCCAGGCTGGCCAGCAAGCGCCCCTGGCTGTCCCACGCCGCCGAGCCGCCGGCGCCGATGAAGGTGTCGGCCGGCCCCACGCAGTTGGCCAGCAACACCGGCATGCCCAGCTCGCGAGCCACCTCGGGGTAGTGCAGGTAACCCTCGCGGATGCCCTTGGCGGTTTTCGCCACGCTAACCAGGTACAGGTCGGCGCCTTGTTCCTGCGCTGCGGCCGCATGCGCCATGAACATCGATTCGTAGCAGATTGCAGGCGCTACCCGGTGCGTCCCAACCTGCAGCAGCAAGGCTTGATCGCCTGGGGTGAACCAGGGCAGCTCATCATCATGCAGGCGCCGCTTGGCATAGGCCTGGCGCGGTACCCCGGGGCTGAGGATTGGCATGCCGATGCGGATGCCGTCGGGTGTCGGTAGTGGCAGGCCAACGGCGACGGTGATACCCAATCGGTCGCAGGCTGCCTGCAGCGGGTCCAGCCGTGCCGAGCTGACGGGCAGGGCGGCCTGGCGTGCGAGGCTTGGCTCATAGCCGGTCAGCGACAGTTCGGGGAACACCACCAGTTCGGCGCCAAGGGCCGCGGCTTGCTCGACGCAGGCCAGGTGGCGTTCGAGGTTGGCTTGCACATCGCCCTTGAGCGACGCCAGTTGCACGGCGCACAACTTCATGAAAAAACCTTCCCTGGTACAGGTTGAAGGGCTGAGCATACTACCGGCACCGAGGCCTGTTCCAGTGAAGGGTTTTTCAGGATGCCGGGTGGAGGGCGAAGCGCTGGCGGAACCAGTCGTTGAGCATGGCCTTCTCGGCATTCAGGCGGTCACTGCTGCTGGCGACCCGGCCCGGGCGACTGAGGTACATCTTGTCGCTGACTCGCTCCTGCGCCTGCTGGTCGGGTTTGCCCGTTTGGCTGAGGGTGTAGCTGAGGTCGATGGTCGGCCAGGTGATTTCGCGCATGAAGCGTACATCGTAGGCCTGGCTATGCCAGGGCTCGAAGCGTCCGGCCAGGTCGATGTCGCGGATGTCGATGACCAGTCGCTGGCCGGGTTGCAGGTAGCGTTGGCCAAGCTTCTGCAAGTATCGGGTCAGGGTGTCCATCACATAAGTATCGGCACCACGCTCGTACCCGCGGCTGTCGAGGCTGGCATCGCGGAATTTTTCCGGGTGGTCGAAACGCACCTCGACCTGCGCGGCCGGGGCACCTTGTGCCATGCTGTCCAGTGACAGCGCCATGAGCACGGCACACACGAGGGCGGTACGCATGATGCACCTCCGGAGTGGGTTGGCTGTGCCTCCATTTTACCCCTGGCATGGCGGCACCAGCAGAGGAAGATTGTAATGGGACGGTTTCGGCGTCTGATGGCCAACCTGCGGGGACGTGACCTGGCGGTGGGCGATATCCATGGTCACTTCCAGCGCCTGCAGCAATGCCTGGATGCGGTGGGGTTCGATCCGGCCGTGGACCGCCTGTTCAGCGTGGGTGACCTGGTCGACCGTGGCCCGGAAAGCGAAGCGGCGCTGGAATGGCTGGCGCAGCCCTGGTTCCATGCCGTGCAAGGTAATCATGAGGCCCTGGCCATTACCCGCGTACGCGGCGGGCGGCTCGATCTGGACATGTATCGCGCCGCCGGGGGGAGCTGGTTTCTTGACCTTCCACGGAGCGAGCAGTTGCGTTTCGTGGAGCGCTTCGAGAAGCTGCCGATTGCGATAGAGGTTGAAAGTGCGGCGGGTCTGGTAGGCCTGCTGCATGCCGACAGCCCGTATTCCGATTGGGCAGTATTAAGGACCTGGCTGGAACTGGATGACGACCCTGAAGTAAGGGAAGTGTGCCAATGGTCGCGGCGGCGGCTGAAGGTAGGCGATACCCAGCCCGTACAGGGCCTGCGTGCCTTGTTGGTGGGGCACACGCCGGTGCTGGAGGCCAAACTGCTGGGCAACGTCTGGCACCTGGATACCGGGGGCTGGGCCAGTGGCCATTTCACCTTGATGGACATGCGGACCCTGCAACTGCTCAGCCCCAGGCCAGGTGAAACAGCAATGCCGCAGCCAATAGCACCAACATGACCCCGGAGGCCCGTTCCAGCCACGGCAGGCTGCGGGCGAAGCGCCGCAGCACCAGCGGGTTGCCGATGGCCACGGCAACCAACAGGTCCCAGAGCAGCACGATGCTGAACATCCACATGGCGTAGGTTGCTTTCCAGGCAATGCTAGCGCTGGCGACCAGGCTGACCAGGCTGGCATAGAACAGCGCATTCTTGGGGTTGAGGATGCCGGACAGGAACCCCATGCCCAATCCCCGCCACCACCCTTGGACTGTTTGCTTGCCAGCGACTGCGCCCAGGCTGGTTTGCCCGGCATGGCGCAGGAACAGGGTGCCGATGTACAGCAGGTAGCCGGCGCCGGCCAGTTGCAGGATGGTGAACAGCAGGCTGCCTTCTTGCAGCACCGACAGACCGGTGAAAGCCATGGCGATGAACACGCCATTGGCCAGGGCGATACCCAGGCAGGCGCCGCTCGCGATGCGCCAGCCGGCGTTGATCGAGGTGCGTGCGACCAGAAAGAAGTCCGGGCCGGGAGAGAGCAGGGCGAGGAAGTGGGCGAGGGCGATGATCAGGAATTGTTGCATGGGTGGGCGGCTCTGGCGGAAAGGCCGAACTCTGCCCTTCGGCGCTCACGCCGTATTGAACAATATTGCAGGCCCATTGCCGGAGCTGCTGCGCAGCCCTTTCGCGACACAAGGCCGCTCCCACATTGAACGGCGTACGCAGCACCTGTGGGAGCGGCCTTATGTCGCGAAAGGGGCGCAAAGCGCCCCCATGGTCTCAGAGTCCGTGCAAATCCCGATACTGCCCTGGCGTCACCCCCACATGGGCCTTGAACACCCGCTGGAAATGACTCTGGTCGGCAAACCCGAGCCGATAGGCCACCTCCGCCAGGGCCTGCCCCTCGCTCAGCAGCTGGCGCCCACGGTTGACCCTGGCATTGAGCAGGTAGGCATGCGGCGTAAACCCGGTAGCCGCGCGAAATGCGCGAATCAACTGGTAGCGCCCAAGCCCGGCCTGCCGTGCCAGTACTGCCAGGCTCAACTGCACCGGGTCCTGGCCTTCGATGTGCGCGATCAGCCCACTCAGCTCGCTCGCCCCCAGGGCAGGTGCCGGCGCCAGCGGCGCGTGCCTGGCAGAGTCCAGGTCACCCAGAAAGGCAATCAGCGCCGCATCCTTCTCACCATTGCTGGCGTTGGAGAACAGCAGACTGTTCAGTTTGCAGAACTGCCGATACACCTCCGGCACCTGGCAGATACGTGCCGGCTCGCCGGGCCCGGTAGCCTCCAGCCCGGACTCCAGGCGCAGCTGCGCCAGCCAGTCGGCATCCACATGCAGCATCTGGTAGCTCCACGCTTGCCCGGGCTCGGGGTTGCAGGCATGTACCCGATGGGCCGGGACCAGCACCAGCGTGCCGGGCGTCAGGCGTTGCTGGCCGTTGCCGGCACCGGTGAAATGACTGTGGCCGGCATCCACCACACCGATGGAAAACGTCGGGTGGCTGTGGGCCTTGTAGCAGGCGCGGCTATGGCAGGCGCGGCGGCTTTCGACATGCGGCAGGGCCGGGTCGCGCCACAGCGCGGCTTGGGAACGGGGCATCACAGGGTCCTCGGTATGCCCGGCAGCTTATCAGGCGCCGTGCACCCATACAGTTTTTTCCGCTGGCTGTAACTTGACCGCAAGACCCCGTACCCGCCGAAATAGACGCCTCTTGCGAAAGGAAGACAATAATGGACCTCTCAAGCCTGCTGCTTTTCATTCCCGCCTGCTTTGCCCTGAACATGGCGCCGGGGCCGAACAACCTGCTGTCGCTGCACAATGCCAGCCGTTACGGCCTGCGCACCGCCTGCGTGGCTGGCGGCGGGCGCATCGTCGCCTTCAGCGGCATGATCGCTTTGGCGGCCATGGGCCTGGCCGTGGTGCTGCACACCAGCGAATACCTGTTCCTGGCCATCAAGATGGTAGGGGCGGCGTACCTGTTCTATATCGCCTGGCAACTGTGGCGGGCACCGGTGGGCGAGGCAGTGGTGACAAGCGATCACCCACGCGGCACTTGGCGCCTGGCACGTCAGGAGTTCTGGGTGGCCGCTGGTAACCCGAAAGCGATCCTGATCTTCACCGCGTTCCTGCCGCAGTTCGTCTCGGTCGGCAGTGCCACCCCGGTGAGTGAGCAGTTCCTCTGGCTGGGTGTGCTGTTCCTGTTGCTGGAATGGGCCGCCATCGCTATCTACGCCGGACTGGGGGCGTACATGCAGCGCTGGTTCAGCCAACCCGGCCCGCGCCGGCTGTTCAACCGGGTCAGTGCCTCACTGCTGGGCTGCGCCGGCCTCGGGCTGCTGGCTGCGCGTCGCGCTTAGTCGCGATAGAACGTCTGCACCAGGTGATAGCCGAATTTGCTCTTGATCGGCCCGTGCACCACGCGCAGGGGCTTCTTGAAAATCACCTGGTCGATGGCGCCGACCATCTGGCCGGGGCGGATTTCACCCAGGTCGCCGCCACGCTTGCCTGACGGGCAAGTGGAGAACTTTTTTGCGAGCACGTCGAAAGCCTCGCCATTGGCGATGCGCTGCTTGAGCTTTTCGGCTTCGTCAGCGGTCTTGACCAGGATGTGGCGGGCTTGGGCTTTCATGGGGTACCTGTGCTTCAGGGGCGAAAAAGGCGCGCATTATGCCTGATCGAGCCGGGTTGAGGCCATTGTGGGAGCGGCCTTGCGTCGCGAAAGGGCTGCAAAGCAGCCCCAGGATTTCAGCAGCGATGCATGAATTTCTGGGGCCGCCCTGCGGCCCTATCGCGACACAAGGCCGCTCCCACAATGACGGTGAATACCTTCATTACGGGGTACGCAACTCCTCGCGATCCCGGAACTGCTCCAGCGCCTCGGGGTTGGCCAGGGCATCGGTGTTCTTCACCGGCAGGCCATGCACCACATTGCGAATCGCCAATTCCACAAGCTTGCCGCTGATGGTTCGCGGGATGTCATCGACCTGGGCGATCACCGCCGGGACATGGCGGGGCGTGGTGTACTGGCGGATCACCTGGCGGATGTGCTGGCGCAGGGGCTCATCCAGTTTCAGACCGTCACGCAGGCGAACGAACAGCACCACCCGCACATCGCCTTGCCAGTCCTGGCCGATGGCCACGCTTTCCAGCACCTGCTCGACCTTTTCCACCTGACGGTAGATCTCTGCCGTGCCAATGCGCACGCCACCGGGGTTGAGAACCGCATCGGAGCGGCCATGAATCACCAACCCGCCATCGGCACGCTGTTCGGCATAGTCGCCTTGGGCCCACACCCCCGGGAACTGGCTGAAGTAGGCATCGTGGTAACGGCTGCCGTCCGTATCCTTCCAGAACCCCAGTGGCATGGACGGGAAGTTGCGCGTGCACACCAACTCGCCTTTTTCGCCCTGCACCGGCTGGCCGTGCTCGTTCCACACCTCCACCGCCATGCCCAGGCCCTTGCACTGGATTTCGCCACGGCGCACTGGCAGGGTCGGGTTGCCCAGCACGAAGCAGGAGACGATATCGGTGCCGCCGGACATCGATGCCAGGCACAGGTCGGCCTTGATCTTGCGGTACACGTAGTCGTAGCTGTGTGGTGACAGTGGCGAGCCGGTGGACAACAGCAGGCGCAGGCGCCCCAGCTGGTGGCTTGCCGCAGGCTCCAGGCCCGCCTGCTCCAGCGCCGCCAGGTACTTGGCGCTGGTACCGAAGGCCTGTATGCCCTCGGCGTCGATCAGGTCCAGTAGCCGCTCGGGGCCGGGGTGGAAGGGCGAGCCATCGTACAGCACCAGCGTGGCGCCCACCGCCAGGCCGCTGGCCAGCCAGTTCCACATCATCCAGCCGCAGGTGGTGTAGTAGAACAGCACGTCGTCAGCCTTCAGGTCGCTGTGCAGACCATGTTCCTTCAGGTGCTGCAACAACACACCTCCGGAGCGGTGGACGATGCACTTGGGTACGCCGGTGGTGCCGCTGGAATACAGGATGTACAGCGGGTGGTCGAAGGGCAGCGGGGTGAAGCGGGGCTCGCCGCCGGGCTGAAAGAAGTCATCCCACAGGCTGACGTTGGCGGCCTGGAATTCGTCGGTGCGTGTGCCACTGCGGGTATGGGGTACCACGATCAGCCGTTCCAGCCCGGGCAACTGCGCGCACACCTGATTGACCTTGTCCACCTGGTCGATGGCTTTGCCGGCGTACTGGTAACCGGCGCAGGCGATCAGCAGCTTGGGCTCGATCTGGCCGAAGCGGTCGATGATGCCGTGTACGCCAAACTCGGGCGAGGAGCTCGACCAGACCGCACCGAGGCTGGTGCAGGCAAGCATGGCGACCAGTGTCTGCCAGGTATTGGGCATCACAGCGGCTATCCGGTCGCCGGGGACGATGCCGGCGGCCTTGAAGGCTGTTTGCAGACCGGCCACCTGGGCGGCCAGCTGGGCATGGGTGAGCAGTTGGCGTTGGCCGTCCTCGCGCACCGCGACCAGGGCCGGGCGGTCGTCGCGACGGCGCAGCAGATGTTCTGCGAAGTTGAGGGTGGCGTTGGCAAACCAATGGGCATCGGGCATCTGCGGCCCTTCGCTGAGTACCTGGCTCGGTGGTGTATGCCAGTGAACGTGGAAATAGTCGGCAAGGGTTTGCCAGAAGGCCGGGCGCTGCTCGATGCTCCAGCGGTGCAGCGCCTGGTAGTCGTCGAGCTGCAGGTTGTAGCGCAGGTTGACCCAGCGGCGGAAGGCATCCATCCGGCTGGCTTTGATCTGCGCCGTGGAGGGGCGCCAGAGCACATCGTTCATGCCGAACCTCCAGATGATCATTTGGATTCGAGGGCCTCTTCGCGGGCACGCCCGCGAAGAAGTCCCCCTGGCAGCAGGGGCTTACGCGTTACTCTACTTTAGCCTTTTGTACGTCCTGCGATGCCGACCACACGCGGTAGCGCACTTCGACATCCTTGGGCACATACACCACCACCGGCAGCTTGCTGTTGTAGCGCAGCATGAAGCCTTCACCGACCACCGGCACGAAGGCTTCGGTCTTCTTGCCATCGGGGCAGGCCATCAGTGTGCTGGCCGGGCCGCTGACCTTGTCCAGGCGGTAGTAGCTGTAGCCCCAGCCTTCCAGGGTACGCTCCTCCAGGCTGCCGCCCAGGCGCTGGCGATTGCAGTCCACCTTCAGGGTCTTGCCGGCGAGGATTTCCAGTTGATAGGCCGACTCGTCAGCCTGGGCCGGTAGATGGATGACCTGCCGGGTGAAGCCTTTTTCCGCCTCGGGGTAGGGCGCGACGTCCTTCAGGCTGGCTGCCATCGCGGGTGCAGCGGCAGCCAGGGTCAGAGCCAGGGTCGCGGTCATCGGGGTAGGGCGCATAGGGCCTCCTTGCAGATAAACGAATGCAAGACCGCCGCCAGGCCTAGGCCGCCCGTCACTGGGCCAACCAGCCACCATCGACGTTCCAGGCGGCACCGCGAACCTGGCTACCGGCCTCGCTGCACAGGAATAGTACCAGCTCACCCAGGTGTTCGGGGGTGACGAAGGCCAGCGATGGTTGTTTTTCTGCCAGCAGATCGTGCTGCGCTTGCAGCGGATCGCCACCGTTGGCAGCACGATCATCGATCTGTTTCTGCACCAGCGGAGTCAGGACCCAGCCAGGGCAGATGGCATTGCAGGTGACGTTGCTGGTGGCGGTTTCCAGGCCCACCACCTTGGTCAGGCCGACCACGCCGTGCTTGGCCGCCACATAGGCCGCCTTGCCGGTGGAGCCGACCAGGCCATGCACCGAGGCAATGTTGATGATGCGCCCCCAGTTGCGCGTGCGCATGCCGGGCAGGACCAGGCGCGTACCGTGGAACACGGCCGACAGGTTGAGGGCGATGATCTTGTCCCAGCTTTCCAGCGGGAACTGCTCCACCGGTGCCACATGCTGGATACCGGCGTTGTTGACCAGGATGTCGACGCCGCCGAACTCCCGCTCGGCCAGGGCGAACAGGGCTTCGATCTGGGCCACGTCCGACAGGTCGGCCGGTCGATGGACTGCCTTCACCCCGTGTCGGGCGATTTCGGCCAGCGCTGGTGCCGGGTCGCCGAAGCCGTTGAGCACGATGTTGGCGCCTGCGCGGGCCAGTACCTGGGCAATGCCCAGGCCGATGCCGCTGGTGGAACCGGTGACGAGTGCAGTCTTGCCTTTGAGGGTCATGCAAAGCTCCTTAGACGATGCCGGTGGCGTAGAAGGTGGCGATGACCACGAACACAGCCAGGGTCTTGATCAGGGTAATACCGAAAATGTCCTTGTAGGCCTCGCGGTGGGTCAGGCCGGTCACGGCAAGCAAGGTGATGACCGCGCCGTTGTGCGGCAGGGTGTCCATGCCGCCGCTGGCCATGGCGGCTACCCGGTGTAACACTTCGAGCGGGATGTTGGCGGCATTGGCGGCGGCGATGAAGCTGTCGCCCATGGCCGCCAGGGCGATGCTCATGCCGCCCGAGGCAGAACCGGTGATGCCGGCCAGCAAGGTCACGGTGATGGCTTCGTTAACCAGCGGGTTGGGGATGCCGCGCAGGGCATCGGCCAATACCAGGAAGCCCGGCAGCGAGGCGATTACCGCGCCAAAGCCGTATTCCGAGGCGGTGTTCATGGCCGCCAGCAAGGCGCCGCCCACGGCGCTTTTGGTGCCTTCGGCCAGGCGGGCGCGGATGGCGCCGAAGGCACACACCAGCACCATCAGGATGCCCACCAGCAACGCTGCCTGCACTGCCCAGATGGCGGTAAGCTTGGCCACATCGCTTTGTACCGGCGCGCTCATGCCGGGCAGTTGCAGGCTGTGGCTGGGGCCGTACCACTGCGGAATCCAGTGGGTGAACAGCAGGTTCATCACCCCCACCAGCAGCAGCGGCGACAGCGCCAGCCAAGGATTGGGCAGGGCCAGGTCGGCAGCGGTTTCCGGTTCGTTGCGCAAGTCGCTGCCATAGCCTTCACCGGTGCGCTGGGCCTTGTTGCGCTGGCGCTGCAGGTAGGCCATGCCGACGCAGAACACGAACAGCGTTCCGATCAGCCCCAGCCAGGGCGCGGCCCAGGCGGTGGTGTTGAAGAAGGTGCTGGGGATGATGTTCTGGATCTGCGGGGTGCCGGGCAGGGCGTCCATGGTGAACGAGAACGCGCCCAGGGCAATGGTTGCCGGAATCAGGCGCTTGGGGATATTGCTCTGGCGGAACATCTCGGCCGCGAACGGGTACACCGCGAACACCACCACGAACAGCGAGACGCCGCCATAGGTGAGCAGGGCGCAGACCAGCACGATCACCAGCATTGCCTGGCGGGTGCCGAGCACGCGGATGGCGGCAGCGACGATCGAGCGCGAGAAGCCGGACAGTTCGATCAGCTTGCCGAACACGGCGCCTAGCAGGAACACCGGGAAGTAGAGCTTGATGAAGCCGACCATTTTCTCCATGAACACCCCGGTGAATGCAGGGGCCACGGCGGACGGGTCGGTGAGTAATACCGCTCCGAGAGCGGCGATGGGGGCGAAGAGGATTACGCTGTAGCCGCGGTAGGCAGCGAGCATCAGCAGGGCCAAAGCGGCGAGGGCGATGAGCACGGTCATCGGGTGGATCTCCTGGGTGAGTCTTGTTTTTATTGATTTGCAGGAGATAGCGGGAATCGTGCCAGATTTTAACTTATTGATTTATATAGGTATTTTGTTTTCTTCTGAATTTTTGTCTCTTATTTGAGATTTTGGGGCCGCCTTGCGGCCCATCGCGACACAAGGCCGCTCCTACAAGTGCACCGCGGTTCCCTGTAGGAGCGGCCTTGTGTCGCGATCAAGGGCAAAGCCCTCGCGGCAATCTCAAAATGGAAACAAAAGTCTCCTATCAGAGACCAAGCGCCACCATCTTCTTGTATAGCGTCGAGCGCCCCAGTCCTAACGCCGACGCAGCTTCCGGCACATTTCCCGCATGTTCGGCCAGTGCCCCGGCAATCAGCTCGCGCTCAAACTCTTCACACGCCTCACGGTATGTCTGTTGCACTGGCGTATCGGCCACCGGGCTCATTGGCCCCAATGCCGCCCGTAGATCCGCCACCCCCAGCCGCGGCTGATCCGCCAGCAGCGTCGCCCGCTCCAGCACATTGCGCAGCTCGCGAATGTTCCCCGGCCATGCATGCCGTGCCAGCAACTGCTGCGCTTCGGCCTCCAGCTCATACTGGCTGCCCAGTTCGCCCAGGATGGCCTCGCACAGCGCTGGCAGGTCCTCCAGGCGTTGCCGCAGTGGCGGTACCTCGATCGGTAGCACATTCAGCCGGTAATACAGGTCGGCGCGGAATGCCCCGCGAGCGATGGCGGCCTGCAGGTCGATGGAGGTGGCGGCAATGATGCGCACATCGCTGCGTAGCATCTGGTTCGAGCCTACCGGCTCGTACTCCTTCTCTTGCAGCACCCGTAGCAGTTTGCTCTGCAGGGCCAACGGCATATCGCCGATCTCGTCGAGGAACAGCGTGCCGCCTTCGGCCAGTTGCAGCTTACCGCTGCGGCCCTTGCGGTCGGCGCCGGTAAAGGCACCGGGGGCGGTGCCGAAGAACTCGGCTTCCAGCAGTGTCTCGGGGATCGCCGCACTGTTGATGCTGACAAACGCCTTGTGCGCCCGTGCCGATGCCGCGTGGATGGCATGGGCCAGCAGCTCCTTGCCGGTGCCGGTTTCGCCCAGCAGCAACACCGGCGAATCACCGCTCGCGCCACGCCGGGCGCGGCGCTTGGCCTCCAGGCTGGCGGCGCTGCTGCCGACGAACTGGGCGAAGCTGTACTTGGCCTGGCGGGCGCGTAGCTGCGAGCGGGTCGAGGCCAGCTCCTGCTGCATGCTGGAGTAGCGTTTGAGCAGCGGCGACAGGCTGCGCAACTCATCGAACAGGGCAAAGCCGATGGCGCCGATAAGCGCACCCTGGTCATCGTGGATGGGCAAGCGCATTACCACCAGGGGCTCGTTCGGGGTGTCGAGCATGTCCAGCAGGATCGGCCGGCCATTACTCACCACTTCGCGCATCAGGCTGCCCGGGATCACCGCCTCGCACGGCTGGCCGATGGCACTGGCGGCGTCGGCCAGACCAAAGCGCCGGGCGTAGCGCTCGTTCATCCAGACGATACGCGCCTGGCGGTCGACGATCACCGTGCCTTCGCTGGACTGTTCGATGATCTCGAACAGGGAGCGGATCGCCAGTTGCCGTACCTGGGGGTAGTCCTTGAGGCTGTCGCTGTCGTGCATGGGTAAAAATCCTGAAATCTGTAAAAGCAGGGCCGGCCTCTTCGCGGGTAAACCCGCTCCCACAGGTACCCCACAGTCCTCAGGATTTGTGGTGACCCTGTGGGAGCGGGTTTACCCGCGAAGAGGCCTGACCTGCAAACCTATCCCCTTGGGTCGAACGCCTCGCGCAAGGCATCCCCGATAAACACCAGCAGCGACAGGATCACCGCCAGCGCAAAGAATGCGGTAAAGCCCAGCCATGGCGCCTCCAGATGCTGTTTGCCCTGGGTCACCAGCTCACCCAGCGAAGCACTCCCGGCCGGCATGCCGAAACCGAGAAAATCCAGCGCAGTCAGGGTAGTGATCGCACCGGTCAGCATGAACGGCACATAGGTCAGCGTCGCGTTCATGGCATTGGGCAAGATGTGCCGCAGCATCACCTGGCTGTCCGGCAACCCCAGCGCCCGGGCAGCCTTCACGTACTCCAGGTTGCGACCGCGCAGGAACTCGGCGCGTACCACATCGACCAGGGTCAGCCAGGAGAACAACGCCATGATCCCCAGCAGCCACCAGAAGTCCGGCTCGACGAACCCGCTCAGGATGATCAGCAGGTACAGTACCGGCAACCCTGACCAAACCTCCAGCAGGCGCTGGCCGAACAGGTCTACCCAGCCCCCGTGGTAGCCCTGCAAGGCACCGGCCACCACGCCGATCAGCACGCTGACCACGGTCAGGGCGAAGGCGAACAGCAGCGACACCCGCGTGCCGTACAGTACCCGGGCCAGCACATCGCGGCCCTGGTCGTCGGTACCCAGCCAGTTGCTCGCGCTTGGCGGGCTGGGGGTGGGCACTTGCAGGTCGTAGTTGGGGGTATCGGCGCTGAACGGGATGGGGGCGAACAGCATCCAGCCACCTTGCTGTTCGATCAGCTGGCGTACATAGGCGCTGCGGTAGTCCGGCTGGAACGGCAGCTGGCCGCCGAACTGCTGTTCGGTGTAGCGCTTGAGCGCCGGCATGTACAGCTCGCCCTTGTAGCCCAGCAGCAGCGGTTTGTCGTTGGCCACCAGCTCGGCACACAGGCTCAGCAGCAAAAGGCCGGCGAACAGCCAAAGCGACACCCAACCCAGGCGGTTGCGTCGAAAGCGCTGCAGGCGACGGCGCGAGATCGGCGAAAGCATCAGTTTGCCCTCGCGTCGAAGTCGATACGCGGGTCGAGCAGGGTGTACGACAGGTCGCCGATCAGACGGATCAGCAGGCCCGCCAAGGTGAAGATGAACAGCGTGCCGAATACCACCGGGTAATCCCGCGACACGGCCGCGTCGTAACTCATGCGGCCCAGGCCATCGAGCGAGAAGATCACCTCGATCAGCAACGAGCCGGCGAAGAACACCGTGATCAACGCCTGTGGCAACCCGGCCACCACCAGCAGCATGGCATTGCGCAGCACGTGGCCATACAGCACCCGACGCTCGCTCAGGCCCTTGGCGCGGGCGGTGACCACGTATTGCCGGGAAATCTCGTCGAGGAAGGCGTTCCTGGTCAGCAGTGTCAGGGTGGCGAAGCCGCCAATCACCAGGGCGCCGACCGGCAGTACCAGGTGCCAGAAATAGTCGGCGACCTTGCCCAGCAGGCTGAGCTCGTCGAAGTTGTCCGAGACCAGGCCGCGCACCGGGAACCAGTTGAGCGAGGTGCCGCCGGCGAACAGCACGATCAGCAGCAGGGCGAACAGGAACGAGGGCAGGGCATAGCCGACCACGATCAGTGCGCTGCTCCAGGCGTCGAAGCGGCTGCCGTGGCGAACCGCCTTGCGGATGCCCAGCGGGATCGACACCAGGTAGGTGATCAGCGTGGCCCAGAAGCCCAGCGACAGGGTGACCGGCAACTTGTCGAGGATCAGGTCGGTGACCTTGGCGCCGCGGAAGAAGCTGTTGCCGAAGTCCAGCCGGGCATATTGGCCCAGCATCAACCACAGGCGCTCGGGGGCGGACTTGTCGAAGCCGTACTGGCGTTTGATCTCCTCGATCAGTTTAGGGTCCAGGCCACGGGTGGCCCGTGACTCGGCGTGTACCACCTCCGCCCGGGCACCGGGAGCGCCGCCGCCGATGCCCTGCAGGCGCGCTACCGCCTGCTCCACCGGGCCACCCGGCGCGGCCTGGACAATGACGAAGTTGACCAGCAGGATCGCCAGCAGGGTCGGGACGATCAGCAACAGGCGGCGCAGGATGTAGGTGGTCATGGCGAGGGTTTCCGGCGTTCGGCCATTTGCGCATTGGTCAGCGCGGTAGGGCTGATTTCCCACCAGGTATCCAGGCCTTCGTCATACGCAGCCTGGACCTTGGGCAGGCCGAAGCGGTTCCACCAGACGGTGGAACTGCCAGGTGGGTAATAGTTGGGGATCCAGTAGTAGTTCCATTGCAGCACCCGGTCCAGGGCATGGGCGTGGTGCAGCATGTCGGCCTGGGTGTCGGCGCGTACCAGGCCGTCGATCAAGTGGTCCACGGCGGGGTCCTGCAGCACCATCAGGTTGTTCGACCCGGGGTCGTGGGCCGCTGCCGAGCCAAAGTAGTTGTACAGCTCGGCGCCAGGCGACAGGGTAACCGGGTAGCCGGTAACGATCATGTCGTAGTCACGGGCCATCAGGCGGTTTACGTATTGGGCCGAGTCGACGTTGCGGATGTCCATGGTCACGCCAATCTGTGCCAGGTTGCGCTTCCATGGCAGCAGCAGGCGTTCCATACCTGTCTGGCCATTGAGAAAAGTGAACGCCAGCGGCGTGCCCTGGCTGTTCACCAGACGGTCGCCTTCGGGGCGCCAGCCGGCTTGCTCCAGCAGCGCCAGCGCCTGCAACTGCTGCTTGCGGATGATCCCTGAACCATCTGTGACCGGGGCGGTGAAGACGCTGCTGAAGACTTCGTCCGGTACCTTGCCGCGCAAAGGTTCGAGCAGTTTCAACTCGCTTGCATCCGGCAGTTGGCGGGCGGCCAGTGGGGTATTGGAGAATACGCTTTGCTGGCGGATGTACATACTGCGCATCATCTGCCGGTTGCTCCACTCGTAGTCCCACAACATGCCCAGCGCCTGGCGCACGCGGCGATCCTTGAACTGCGGCTGGTCGAGGTTGAACACGAAGCCCTGGGCCACCTGCGGCTTGGCCGGGCCCAGGTGGGCGCGCTGCAGACGGCCGTCGTCCAGTTGCGCGCCGTTGTAGCCCAGGGTGTAAGCAGTGGCGGAGAACTCACGGTTGTAGTCGTAGCCACCGCCTTTTAGCACCTGCCGCGCCACCTCGGTATCGCCAAAGTACTCGATGCGCAGCTTTGTGAAATTGTAGCGGCCACGGCTGACCGATAGGTCGCGCGCCCACCAGCTCGGATCGCGCTCGAAGGTGATGCTGCGGCCGTTGTCGATGTGCCCGATACGGTACGGCCCGCTACCTACCGGTTTGTCGAAACCGGCGCCGTTGGCAAAATCGCGCTGCTGCCAGTCGTGTTCAGGCAGTACCGGCAGGCTGGCGAGGTCCAGCGGCAGGGTGCGGCCGTGGTCGGGTTTGAGGTCGAAGCGCACGCTGTGCGGGCTTTCCACGACAACGGCGGCAACATCGGCGAACTGGGTGCGGTACTTGAGGCTGCCCTTGCTCATCAGCAGCTCGAAGGTAAAGCGTACATCTTCGGCACGCACCGGCTTGCCATCGGCGAAGGTGGCGCGTGGGTCGATCTCGAAACGCAGCCAGGCATCGTCCGGGCCGCGCTCCATGCGCCGGGCGATCAGGCCGTAGACGGTGTAGGGTTCATCGAACGAGCGCACGGCCAGTGGTGCGTAAAGCAGGCCATCGACCTCGCTGACGCCGATGCCCTTGTCGATGTACGGCAGGATATGGTCGAACTGGCCGATCTCGATGGCCGAGCGGCGCAGGATGCCGCCTTTGGGGGCGTCGGGGTTGACGTAGTCGAAATGCCGGAAGTTGGCGCTGTAGCGGGGGGCTTCACCGTAGACGGTGAGGGCGTGGGTGGGTGCAGCCTGGCTATTGAAGGAAAAACAAAGCAGAAAAAGGTAACACAGGGCCTGTGGGAACGGGTTCACCCGCGAATGCGTCCGTTCACGCAACGTCGTTGCCTGATCTGGCGCTTTCGCGGGTGAACCCGCTCCCACAGGGGACATGAGCAGCTACTGGCTACTTAGTCCTGGCGGCTGGTCACTTCCAGCAGGTGGTAGCCGAACTGGGTCTTCACCGGGCCTTGTACGGTGTTGACCGGGGCGCTGAACACCACGGTGTCGAACTCCTTGACCATCTGGCCCGGGCCGAACGAGCCCAGGTCACCGCCCTGGCGGCTGGATGGGCAGGTGGAGTTGGCTTTGGCGATTTCAGCGAAGTCGGCGCCTGCTTCGATCTGGGCTTTCAGTTCGTTGCATTTATCTTCGCTGCTGACCAGGATGTGGCGGGCGGTTGCACGGGCCATGGGTACTGCTCCTTGGGGTAAAAAGGCAAGCCTAGCGCACTTGTCCGGGGTATGTCTCGCCAGGCTTGCAACCCGCTTCCTACAGTTTTTGTGCCGCCTCCCGCAACAGGGTTGCGGTCGAGGCCCAGCCCAGGCAGCCATCGGTGATCGACACGCCGTATTTCAGTGCACCCTTGCCCAGCGTCTGGCAGCCGTCGAACAGGTGCCCTTCGATCATCACGCCGACGATCGAGCGGTCGCCGGCCAGGCGCTGCTCCAGCACATCGTTGAATACCGCCGGCTGACGCGCCGGGTCCTTGCCGCTGTTGGCATGACTGCAATCGACCATGATCCGCGCCTGCAGCCCGGCCTTGGCCAGCGCCTGGCGGGCCATGGCGATGCTGTTGGCATCGTAGTTAGGGCCCTTGTGGCCGCCGCGCAGCACCAGGTGCGTATCCGGGTTGCCCAAGGTCTCGATGATGGCCGGGTAGCCCTGTGCATCCATGCCGAAGTGGCGGTGCGGGTGGGCGGCGCTGCGCATGGCGTCGCTGGCGATGGCAATACCGCCGTCGGTGCCGTTCTTGAAGCCGACCGGTAGCTCCAGGCCACTGACCATTTCGCGGTGGATCTGCGACTCGGTGGTGCGCGCGCCAATCGCGGCCCAGGCCAGAAGGTCATCGAAGTAGCCGGCAGCCATGGGCTGCAGCAATTCGGTGGCAACCGGCAGACCGCGTTCGATCATGTTCAGCATCAGCCCGCGGGACAAGGCGATGCCGCCGTGCATGTCATCGCTGCCATCGAGGTGCGGGTCGTAGGCCAGGCCTTTCCAGCCGACCGTGGTGCGAGGTTTTTCGACGTAGGCGCGCATCACCAGCAGCAGCTTGTCGTCGACTTCGCGGCTGAGGGCTGCCAGGCGATCGGCGTATTCCAGGGCTGAGCGTGGGTCGTGGATCGAGCAGGGACCAACGATCACCAGCAGGCGCTGGTCACGGCCTTCGAGAATGTCGCGGATGGCCTGGCGGTGGGCATGGACTTGCTGGGTAAGGTCGCTGGACAGCGGCATTTGCTGCTTGAGCAGGTGCGGGCTGGGCAGGCGCTGGCTGACGGTGGTATTGGCTGCTTGCGGCTGGGTCAGGGCGAGGCTGGAAGCTTGCATGGCGTTTTTTCCCTGGGCGGACGGCGGGTTCTGGCCCGCGCGGTCGGCCCTATCGAGGTGTTCGACAGATCGTTGAATTCGTATTGGCTGCTGCATTGCCACCTGTGGAAGACCGAACGGAGGCGGCAGGCTGGCCCGAACGGGATTGGCTAAATCGCCAGGCGTAGGTGTTTGCGTAGTAATAAGTGGCGTAGTTCATGAATCTGTCCTCAATGTGAATCGGTGTTGTTCAAAGGCCTGAAAAGCAAAACCCCCGGTCGGGGAGCCGACCGGGGGTTTGAGTATTCTCATGTTCGGCGGCCCCTCGAAGGTGGGCGCCGTGTGGGTATCGGCGCCTAGTGGCTAAACCAATACCCGAAGTAATAGCTGGCAGGTGCCACGCAGCCGGCAACGGCCAGCACAGGGCGCAGGGTGCGACCGGTGTGGTTGGCGTGGTTGCGGGTGTGTTTTGGCATGTTGCTCTCCAGTGAATGAGCCCGAGCTTACTTCAGTTCGGTCGGGCCATTCAATGGATAAATGCTATGGGGGCGATCATTTGTTTTTGTACTGGATGGTTCAATGGCCATAGCGCCCGATCAGGCTCTGCGCCCCTAGCGCGTGGCCTTGCAGCAGTTGCAGCAGGCCACTGCGGTCCAGGCCCTCGGGCAGGGTGCCCAATGGCAGGTCGGTGGCGATCAGCGTCAGTGCGTAGTGGTGCGGGTTGTCGCCGGCGGGTGGGCAGGGGCCTCGGTAGCTGAGCGTGCCCCGCGAATTGCGACCCACGGTCACGCCTGGCCCGGTCAGCCCGGCGATGCCTTCCTTCAGCCCATCCTGAGCCGGGTCAATGTTGTAGGCGATCCAGTGGACCACGCCAATACCCTTGCCGCCGTCCGGGTCGAACATGATCAGCGCCAGCGACCGGGTGCCTGCGGGGAGGTTGTCCCAGCTCAGTTGCGGGGTGCGCTCTTCGCCAGCGCCGCAGGCCGGGTCCGGGCCAACCTGCTGCAAGGCGATCACGCCGCCATCGGTGAACGACGACGAACTGATCGACAGCGCACCCTGGCCGCCAGCGACGGCCAAGGTGCTGCACGGCAGCAGGGCGGCAAGCAGCCAGGGTTTGAGGTTCATGGTGAATCCTTGGCAGGGCGTTCGGGCGCAGTGTAGCCCAGGCTGGCCTCAATGGCTGTCCTGGTCCTCGGCGGTGCCGCCGGTGCGCCCGGCGCCGGAACCGGTGGCTTCGCCGGTGCTGTTGGAGCCGCCAGCGGCGCCGTCGGCGGCATCGCTGTTGCTGCCGGTGTCGCTGCTGTCGTTGCCTTTGCTGCTGCCAGGGCTGTTGACGCTGCTACCTTCACCGGCAGTCTTGCCACCGGACTGGTCGGTTGGCGGGTGGCTGTCGGTATGGGTGTCGGTGGCGGCCAGGCTGGTGCCAGTGGCAGCGGCCAGGGCAAGGGCAAGGGCAAGGCACAGCGAGAGTGGGCGAATGCGGATCATGGAACGTCTCCTTTGCGGATGATCTGTCATTCGTTGGGCTGAGGGCGGGGAGTGGGGTGCCGTCTGGGCGACGGATGGTCATTCGATCGGGCTGCTGTGCAGCCCGATCGATTGCAAGGGGGCCGATCAGCGGCAGTTGCCCGCCTTGCGATAGCCCGCTGCCTGCGCCTCACCTTCTGTGGCGAAGGTGACCTGGTTCTTCGCGGTAAGCTGGGTATAGCCCGGGCAGCCGACGGAGAGGTGATAGACGTGGCTGTTGCGGTTGCCAAGCACCGCCCCCACCGACCCGGCACTGGCCAGGCTCGGCTTGGCCTCCGGTTTGGCGGCCTTCGCCGGCACCGCTTGCACCACGCCACCGCCGACCGGCTTGTAGTTGGCGGTCCATTTGCGTTCCCCGGTCACGAAGGGGTTGGCATGCCCCATGATCGCGGCAATGCGCCGGTCACGCTCTTTCTCCCAGGCCGACACCGGGTATTGTTTGTCCCAGGCCATCAGCAGCTGTTGCTGCTGGCGCGACATGTTCAGCTTGTAGCGGTCGTACATGTAGAACGTGGTGCGGGCGACCAGGCCTTTCACTTCGTCACGTGGTTCGGCAGCACGCTGCACGAAGTCGACCTTGGTGGAGCACTGCCCGTATTGCCCGGCATTGCCAGCAACCATGCCGTAGTTGAAATTGCTGCGGTCGCCGTTGACCTCACCCACTGCCGGGTACAGGTTGAACAGGTCGGCCTCCATGGCACGGAATACCGGGTCGTCATCCACGCAATGCTCGCGGCCACCGTTCTTCCAGCACTGGCGCTGGTTGCCGAAGGTATAGGCCGGCACGATGTGCTCCCATTCGGTGCGCTCTGCTCGGTTCTGCTGCTTGCGGGTCTGGTAGCCGCACGAGGCGGGATCGATACGCCCGCCGGACTTGCCCACCCAGGTCCATTTGCAGCCGCAGTACAGGTCACCCATGGCACTGCTGGCCTGGTCCATGTACACCTTCTGCTTGGCCACCACTTTGGCTTCGGTGAAGGTCGCTGGCGGGTTGGCCAGGGCGGGGAGGGTGAAGGAAAACAGTAAGAATACGGCGTAAAGCAGTGATTTCATGAGAGAAACATATTTCAGGTTGGGGCGCGCATTGTAATCATTTCCCAGCGGCTGGCCAGCTTGGGCAATGTGGCTGTCAACCTCGGTCAGGTAGAGGTAAACGCGGGCAATTGCCTGTCGAGCTGCGCGCTCCTGCAAGGCTTCAGTGCGTGAGGGTCGGCACAAACATGCCAGTTTTCACATTGCTCATCGACACCAGTGTCTTGAAGCGCTTGACGTTGTTGTTTTCGAAGAACAGCTCACGGGTCAGCTGGGTGTACTGCTCCATGTGCCGCACCAGCATGATCAGCACGAAATCGCATTCCCCGGCCACGTAGTAGCACTGCTGCACCTGCGGGCAGGCGAGGAAGGTGCGTTTCATCTCGTCCAACAGGTCCAGCCGCTCGTTCTCTACTTCTACCTCGGTGATCACGGTCAGTGTGTAGCCCAACTGCTCCGGGTTCACTTGCGCAACCGTGCCACGGATCACGCCGTCGGCTGCCAGCTTCTTCAGCCGGCGGTTGACCGCTGCCGAGGACAGGTTGACCTGCGCCCCGAGGTCCAGCTGTGAAGTGCCGGCGTCACGCTGTATGGCATCGAGCAGGGCCAGGTCGAAGTGATCGAGGGGCATGAAGCGGCTCCGTAGGTGAACAGCGGTGAATGCCGAGAATACGTAATAAAAGTGCATGCAAAGGCAGAAAATCAAGATTTTAGTGCAGTACGAGCGAATAGAATTCCCCCATGAACAAAAAAACGGTGGTGTAGAGCCAAGGCTTTGCGCGCAGGGAGAAATGGTTGATGAATGCAAGTACCCCACTGCAACTGAACGGCTCTTTGCTGCTGCAGCAGATCCGTGCACTCGGCCAGGTAGGCGCTGACGCCCCCCATGGCGGGCGCACCCGGATTGCCCTGAGCGATGCCGAAAAGGCTGGGCGCGACCTGCTGGTCGGCTGGATGCACGAGCTTGACCTCGACGTGCAGGTCGACCGTATCGGCAACATTTTCGGTACTTTGCGCGCAGCCGCTGATAGCGGCGAGCAACGCCCACTGATGATCGGTTCGCACATCGACACCGTCACCAACGCCGGAGCCTTGGATGGCTGCTATGGCGTGCTGGCCGGGTTGGCGGTGATTCGGGCGTACCGTGATGCCGGGCACTTGCCCGAGCGTTCGATCACGGTCGGCGCGTTCACCAATGAAGAGGGTGTGCGATACCAGCCCGACATGATGGGCTCATTGGTCTTCGCCGGTGGCCTGCCTCTGCAGCAGGCATTGGATACCCTGGGCACCGACGGTACGCGGCTTGGCGATGAGCTGGCGCGCATCGGCTATGCCGGCACGCTGGAACCTGGCGCCATCGTGCCGTACGAATACCTCGAACTGCATATCGAGCAGGGGCCGATCCTCGAAGCCGAAAACACCTTGATTGGCGTGGTCGAGAACCTGCAGGGTATTTCCTGGCAGCAAATAGAGGTGAAGGGACACGCCAATCATGCAGGCACCACGCCGACCCATTTGCGCCATGATGCAGGCTTCGTCGCCAGTGCCATCGTCGCCGAGTTGCGCGCCATGGCCGTGGAATCCGGCACGACCTTGGCCACGGTCGGCTGCATGCAGTTCGAGCCGAACGTGATCAACGTCATCCCGCGCAAGGCTACCTTTACCGTTGACCTGCGCGACCCCGACGAAACCTGCCTGGCTTACGCCGAAAACCACCTGAGCCAATACCTGGAAGCGCTCTCCAAGCGCGAAGGAGTCACCATTACCACTGAGCGCCTGGTGCGTTTTGAACCGGTGGTGTTCGACGCAGGCCTGGTCGGTGCCATCGAAGCCTCGGCGCAGCGTTTCGGTTTCAGCCACCGCCGCATGACCTCTGGTGCAGGCCACGACGCGCAAATGATCGCCCGCATTGCCCCTGCTGCGATGATCTTCGTGCCCAGCCAGGGCGGTATCAGCCACAACCCGCGCGAGCATACCGATGACGAACAACTGATCCAGGGCGCCCAGGTACTGCTGGACGTCGCCAGCCGTCGCCTGACCCACGCCTGATCCCCACTGTAATGCCCCGACCGCTGAAGCCTGGTTTCAGCGGCATGGGCTTCCTGTTGCCTGTAGAAAGGAGTGCCGCATGTTTGTTTCCAACCCCAAGGCTGGCCGCCAGCCTTACCCGCAAGCGTTGCAGGAGGTGATGAGCATCGCCAAGGCTGAAGAAAGCCGCCAGTGGCTGGCCGGGTGGGTGCGCTTGAACGCAGGTGCTACGCCGCTGTACAGCCTGCCTGACCTGGCCGCGGAGCTGGGCGTTGCCCAGCTGACGGTGAAGGACGAATCGGTGCGTTCGGAACTGGGCAGTTTCAAGGCGCTGGGCGCGCCGATTGCCCTGGTCCGGCTGATCCTGCGTACCTTCCCCGCACAGCAGTTCGACCCGCGCGGCTTGCTGGATGGCCAGTACGCGAACCTGCTGGCCCCCTTCACCGTGGTCAGTGCCACCGATGGCAACCATGGCAAGGGGCTGGCGGCGGCCGCGCAAAGCATCGGCTGCCGCTGCGTGATCGTGCTGCATGCCAAGGTCAGCATAGAGCGCGAGCAGGCGATTGCGGCCTATGGCGCGCAGATCGTGCGTATTGCCGGCAATTACGACGAATCAGTCGAGCACGCCGCGGAGTTGGCGGCCAGCAATGGCTGGACCGTGGTTTCCGATACCTCTTATGAGGGCTACGAAGTGATCCCGCGTGATGTGATGCAGGGCTACTGCACCATCGCCGCAGAAATCACCGAAGCCACTGCCGGGCAGCCGCCGTTGACCCATGTGTTCCTGCAAGGCGGGGTGGGGGGCCTGGCGGCCGGCATCGTCAGCTATCTCTGGGAGCACTACGGCGCACAGCGTCCGTTGGTGGTCATGGTCGAGCCGGAGCAGGCCGACTGCCTGTACCAGAGTGCCTTGCTCGGCAAACCGGCCAGGGCGACCGGCTCGGTGGACTCGGTAATGGCGGGCCTGGCGTGCGGCGAGACATCGCCATTGGCCTGGCGATTCCTTGAGCCGAGCGTCGATTACTTCATGACCATCACAGATGACCAGGCTGTTGCCGCCATGCGCCGCCTGGCGGCTGGCAGCGCTCGCGACATTCCGCTAGTGGCTGGTGAGTCCGGCGTCGCCGGCCTGGCCGGGTTTGCCCGCCTGGTAGCGGATGCTGGCGCAGCTGCCGACCTGGGTATCGACGGCAACGCCCGCATCCTCTTCATCAGTACCGAAGGCGCCACTGCGCCTGGCGTCTACGCCGATCTGCTGGGCGAGTCGGCCAGCTCGGTACTGGCCCGCCAGCAAGCCTGGGTTCGCAAGCGATCCTCGTACCCTGTGGGAGCGGCTTTAGCCGCGAAGAATCCAACGCGGTGCATGGCACCGGCTGCGCCGGTGTTCGCGGCTAAAGCCGCTCCCACAGGGTCCCTGCTAATTCAATGACTTATGGGCTGCATGGCAGCCCCGTTCACGCTGTCTGTCAGGCCTGAACCTCAGTGCCCGCCCTTCATCCGCCGTGCCACCAGGTAGATCCCCAGCCCAACCAGCGCCGTCGCTGCGCCGATGTAGCCGGTGCTGGTCCAGCCCATGCCCGCGGTAATTGCCATGCCTCCCAGCCACGGCCCCAGCGCATTGGCCAGGTTGAACGCCGCATGGTTCGACGCCGCGGCCAGGCTTGGCGCTTCATGGGCAATGTCCATCAGGCGGATCTGCAGTGGCGCCGCCAGGGCAATCATGGTTCCGACCAGGCCAATGCCCAGCAGCAGGCTCCACAGCGCCTGGGCAGCGAAGGTGAAGAACAGCAGCACGGCAATCGACCACACCAGCACCAGCCCCACGGCGCGGAACTGCAGGTGGTCGAACAGCTTGCCCCCGGCGATGTTGCCGACGATGCCACCGACGCCGAATGCCGCCAGGCCGAACGGAATCCACTGCGGCGAGACCTGGGTCACTTGCAACATGGTTGGCGCCAGGTAGCTGAACACACAGAACATGCCGGCAAAGCCGATCGAGGCGATGGCCAGCGCCATCCACACTTGCGGCAGGGTGAACGCTTGCAGTTCCTTGCGCGGGTCGCTGCGCACTTCATCGTGGCGCTGGGGCACATAGCGCCAGACCAGGGCAATGGTGCACAGGGCGATCATGCCGACCAGCACGAACGCCGAGCGCCAGCCGAAGTACTGGCCCAGCAAGGTGGCGACCGGGTTGCCAAGCAACATGGCCAAGGTCAGGCCCATCATCACCCGTGCCACGGCCCCCGCCCGCTGATCTTTGGCCACCATGCTCGACGCCACCACCGCCGCAATGCCGAAGTAGGCGCCATGGGGCAGTCCGCTGATGAAACGGAAAGCGACCAGGCCGCTGAACGAGGGGACAAAGGCGGTAGCCAGGTTGCCAAGGGCATACAGCGCCATCAATAACAGCAGCATATTTTTGCGCAACAGCCGGGCACCGATAATCGCCAGTGCCGGGGCCCCGACCATCACCCCCAGCGCATAGGCGCTAATGGCATGGCCCACCTGGGGCTCGCTCAATTGCAGGTTGCTGGCGATGTCGGGCATCAGGCCCATGATGGCGAACTCGCCAGTGCCGATAGCGAAGCTGCCCAGTGCCATGGAGGCTTCCATCTTGGCGACGGTACTTTTGCTAGGGAGAGGGGGTAATTCCTGAACTGACATCTGGATCCTTGTTGAAACATGCTGAAACGTTCAACGTGGGATCATAGTCAATCCGCGATAGTGACGTCGAGGAGGGTGGAATCAGCGCTCCAGGTAATGGGTCTGCGCGGCAAAGTCGATGAAGCGCTTGCTGGCCAGCGACAGGTATTCCCCCGATCGCCAGCACAAGCGGAAGCTCATCTGCTGCGCTGGCTGGAAAGGTACGCCAACGATGCCCGGCGTGCGCTGCTGTACCGAGCGCAGCAGGGTCGCCACGCCCATGTTGTCCAGCGCGGCCTGCACCACCAGCGATACGAAGTTGCTCTGCAGCGCCACCCGGTAAGTAATGCCATGTTCGGCGAAGAATGCGTCCAGCAGGTGGCGCTGCACGAAGGTGCGGTCGAACACCACCATGTCGGTATTGCGCAGGTCCTCGGCCGTGAGGAAGGCCTTGCCGGCATAAGGATGGTCAGGGTGCATGCACGCCAGCATCTCGTCGCTGCCCAGCAGGATCGATTCCTTGTCGGGCGGCACGCGCCTGGACTCCAGTAACGCCAGGTCGATATCCCGTTGTTCCAGACGATGGCCGATGTCCTCGGCACTGCCTTCGAATACGGTCATGGCAATGCCCGGGTACAGCTGGCGGAAGGCGTTCATTAACCCGGGCACATAGTGCAGGCCGAACATCGGCGGAATACCCAGGCGTACTTCGCCGCGCTTCAGGTCGGCCATGTCGCGCAGCTCTTGCCGGGCTACATCCATTTCGCGCAGGGCCGATGCAATACGTGGCAGGAACCGTTCACCCTCGGCCGTCAGGATGACTTTGCGTGTTGTGCGGTTGAACAGGGTCACGCCCAGTTCTTCTTCCAGGCGGGTAACGGCCATGCTCAGTGCCGGCTGGGCGATGTGCAGGTGCTGCGCGGCTTTGGTGAAGCTGCCTTGGCGTACGATTTCGACGCAGCAGCGCAATGCCTTGAGGTTCATTGAAGGGGCTTACCATTCATAACAAACTGTGATGCCAAGCATAATAACAATATATTTATTATTATTAACCAGAGGGCCTACGATGCGCGCCACTGAGACATCCTGCAACATCTCAGTCACGCAGCTTAATAAATCTGCAATCCCACAAAGATTTTGAGGTAGTACCCTAAATGGCCAAGGCCGCCGATGTCGTTGTGCAATGCCTGGAAAACGAAGGTGTCGAGTATGTATTCGGCATTCCCGGTGAGGAAAACCTCGACCTGCTGGAATCCCTGCGCAAGTCGAAGATCAAGCTGGTACTGACCCGTCACGAGCAGTCCGCAGGTTTCATGGCTGCTACCTATGGTCGCCTGACCGGCAAGACCGGCGTCAGCCTGTCGACCCTCGGC
>Ga0160502_100246_pt1 | contig 55624 bp, 51 predicted proteins | sample DIDnMG_14_FD_108237 | JGI IMG/M metagenome (GOLD analysis project Ga0160502, IMG submission 108237) | Enriched soil microbial communities from UW Madison campus, WI, USA - DID2933_E24_Xylan MG | ecosystem: Environmental > Terrestrial > Soil > Unclassified | place: USA: Madison, Wisconsin... | reverse complement strand
TATATAGAAAGGCAAAAGTACAACAATCACATTTATTTAAATCTTTTTTTTACGTACTTTTACGTAAAAATTTGTTAAAATAAACGTTAACTATGAATAAAATTCAATTTTCAATCGATTGCAGATATTTTTTTGTGATTTTGGCCGTCTTATTTTCAAGTTATAGTATTGCACAACAAAAATATGTCATTGACAACAGTAATCATTTTTGGGATAAAGTTCAATTTGGAGGCGGTTTGGGTCTCGGATTTGGTTCTGGATATACCAATATTTCTGTAATGCCCAGCGCTATTTATAACGTTAATGAAGTTGTAGCTGTTGGAGCAGGTCTTCAATTTGGTTATTTATACCAAAAAAATTATTACGAATCTTTCGTTTGGGGAGGAAGCCTTATCGGTTTAGTAAATCCAATTCCAGAAATCCAGTTATCAGCTGAATTAGAACAAGTAAGAGTTGATACCCAATATGAAGCTACCTATAATTTTCCATCGTATTCAGATAGTTATTGGAACACTGCATTGTATCTAGGTGCAGGGTATAGAACAAATAATGTTACCATCGGTGCGCGTTATGATGTTTTGTACAATCCTAACAAAAGTCTTTATGGTTCTGGATTTATGCCTTTTGTGAGAGTGTATTTCTAAGTTGCTAAGGTTCTAAGATACTGAGATTCTAAGTTTTTTTTAAAATTATGAATGGTAAAAGTGCCTATACATCAGATGAGCTTTTAGAGATATTTAAAGAGCAGCATCGACTTTGCGGTTCTTTAGATTTTATGATAGATGAAAACTTTGTTTTAACAAAAGAAACATTAATTTGTGACTGGATGGAAGCATTGGATTTATTGCCTTGGAAGGAACTTTCTGCATTTTTAAATAAAGAATTTAAAATTACAGTGTCATTAAAAACTTGGGATACAATTTTAAATCCAGTTGAGAAAAGAACTTTAGGCGGACTTTGTGATTTTTTATCAATTGTTGCTGAAAAAGAAACTCTAAAGCCTATCAAAATTTTAGGTTCTGAATGCTTAACGACAGCAATTTTTAAGAATCTAAAAAGAAATTTACAATATAAAGGTGTGGATGTTACAGAGTTGAAGCCGTCAACAAGAATTGAAGATTTTTTAGATGTATATGATAATTTTTCTCCTCTTATCGAAGAAGTTACCCTAACTGGTGTTCAGGTATTTGATAAGTTGAAATATGAGAAAATAAGACATAAAAAAAGATATAAATATTGGATAGACAGAATAGTCCCAAATTTAATTTATAAAAGAAGTGTAACAGCTGGAGAAGTTATTACATTCCGAGATTTAGTTCAAAAAATAATTGAAAATAAAAAATTGGGAGAGCCAATCTAAAAAAATTAGAATCTTATTTATAATAATTTCGAAACCAAACCTTTTGCCACTCTCTTTTTAAAATCAAAAAAGCAACTTGTTCAGCTAATATTACCAAATCTGATCCGTCAAGTTGTTTGATTTCGTTTTCAGGAACGTCAATGATGTATAGCAGATTTAAATATTCAGCAAATTTGTACTGAATCATTCGGTAGACTTTTTCATGAAGCTGAATTTTCAATTCGTCTGGAGAAATGCTTAACGGAAAATCGATTCCTTCATTGGCCAAATTAAAATCCTTATTAATCTGTTCAATAAGATTCAAATATAAAGTCTCTGCTTGAGCCTGAGCCAACAAAGATTCTGTATTTACTGGTGCTACAAACATGAGGTTTTAGATTTTTTACTGAATATTGATACTGAAAACTGAATACTAAACTTTACGTCCCATTAAATTTTCTCCGAAAGTTCTCAAAACATCTTTCTTTTCGGCACTTATTTCCATTTTTTCTAAAGTTTCAAAAGCTTTAAAAGTGTACATTTCGATTGCTTCTTGAGTAGCTTTTGATGCTCCAGATTCGTTAAAAATAGCCTTAGCAGTTTCGATTTTTTCTGAATTATCTTCTAATTGTAAAGTAAATAATTGTTCTAATTCTGAAGCTTTTTCTTTAGAAGAAAATTCTAAGGCTTTTAGATATAAATACGTTTTTTTGTTCTCAATAATATCACCTCCAACTTGTTTTCCGAAAGTTTCAGGATCTCCAAAAGCATCCAAATAATCATCTTGAAGCTGGAAAGCTAGACCTAAATTAAGTCCAAAATCATAAATTAAATCTGCTTCTTTTTCAGAAGTTTTGGCAACAATAGCGCCCATTTTCATGGCTGCTGCAACCAAAACAGCTGTTTTATATTCGATCATTTTCAAATATTCCGGAATCGTAACATCTTTACGAGTTTCAAAATCAACATCCCATTGCTGTCCTTCGCAAACTTCAAGAGCTGTTTTACTAAATAATTTAGCAAGATTTCTAAAAACAACAGGCTCATATTGCTCAAAATATTGATAAGCCAAAATAAGCATGGCATCTCCAGAAAGAATTCCTGTATTTAAATTCCATTTTTCATGTACGGTAACTTGTCCTCTTCTTAAAGGAGCATCGTCCATAATATCATCGTGAACCAGCGAAAAGTTATGAAAAACTTCAACCGCCATTGCCGCTGGAAGCGCAGTAGTATAATCAGTATCAAAAACTTCAGCAGCCATTAAAGTTAAAACTGGACGAATTCTTTTTCCGCCAAGACCTAAAATGTATTCAATAGGTTCGTAAAGATTAGTAGGTTCTTTATGTATGTTTTGACTTTGTAGATAATTGATAAAAAAATCCTGGTACTGACTTATATCGTGCATAATGAATTCTGATTTCGAGCCTCAAAGATACAATTCAAATATGAATTTCAATTACTGAAATGATTAAAAGCTTATTAAGAATTGAAAGGAGCTCTTAACCCTTCTCATTTCTAATATGTTAAAATTATTTTGAAAAAACTTGGAAACTTTTTTGGTATTTAGAGTTTCCTGTCTATATTTGCAGCGTTGAATGGAAACTCAAAACACTGTAAAAGTTTCCGAAGAGAGTTTTAATGATTTGTAAAATCTATTAAATCAAGTATTTATGAAAACAAAATGGACCTTAGATTCTAGTCAGTCAGATGTTTTATTAGAAATGAGAAGATCGAGAACTGCTTATATGGGTGGAAGTACAAATAAATTTGATGGTTACGTGAACATTGAAGATAATGAGATCGAAGATGCTTCGGTAGAATTCTCATTGGATATCAATAATAAAAATGAGAGTTTCCAGTCAATAGATGCTTATTTGCAGCTTCAAGATTTTTTTGAAGAAGACGAACATCCAATTATTAGCTTCAAATCGACTTCATTTCAAAAAGTAAACCAGAACATCAATTTTTTCAAAGGAGATTTAACTATAAAAGATATTACGAGAGTAGTTGAATTAGACGCAGAATTCTTAGGAGAAAATATTTATAACGGAGAAAAGAAAGTAGCTTTTGAAATTAAAGGAAACATTAAACGTGAAGACTTTGGTTTAAATTTTAGCTCTTTTAATCATACTTCGGGTGCTGCATTAGGTAAAGACATTAAGCTTATCGCAAATTTAGAATTTAGCATATAATTCTTACTAAATGAATAAATTAATGTAAAATTATTACAAATTTATCGGAAACTATTTTTTTGATTTTAGTTTCCAAAGTATATTTGTGATGCAATTCGAGAGTTTAAAATGAAAGAGAAGATTATAGCAAAAGCAAGCGAGTTATTTTTAAAGCTTGGTTTTAAGAGTGTTACAATGGATGATATTGCGGGAGAAATGTGTATTTCGAAAAAAACGATTTACAAATATTTCTGTAATAAGGAAGTTTTGATTGAAGAAAGCACTTCATTGGTTCATGGTCAAGTGCATGAAATTATGGATACCATTATAGCGAAGAATTACAATGCGATTCATGAAAATTTTGAGATTAGAGAAATGTTTCGTGATATGTTTAAAAACAACATTGATACTTCGCCAATCTATCAGTTAAAAAAGCACTATCCAGAGATTTACCAAAACATCTTGTCTCATGAAATTGATCAGTGCACGCAACTTTTTAGAGAAAATATCGAAAAAGGAATTCGTGAAGGTCTTTATAGAAGTGATTTGAATGTAGAGGTTTACGTTAAATTTTACTACACTCTGGTTTTCCATATTAATGAAAATACGGTTTCTGAAAGTGAAGCGCAAAGAATAGAATTGGAAGCCTTGGAGTATCATACTCGTGCAATGGCAACCCAAGAAGGAGTAGAGGAATTAGAAAAGCAATTACGAAGAATTAAAAATTAATCATCAATCCAAATTGTCGTCATTTTTCTTGGAGAGTTGTAAAGGATAAAATGGCGATGCTATCTCAAATTAAAATAAATATTTAACTACTTATGAAAAGAATCTTTCTTATAGTTTTGTGTACAATAGGCTTGTCTGCCGGCGCACAAACCACTACTTTAACTCTGAAAGACGCAGTCAATTACGCGCTTCAAAATAAAGCTGATGCAAAAAAAGCAAAACTTCAGGTTGAAAATAGTGAGTACCAAATTCAAGAAATACGTTCGAGAGCTTTGCCACAAATTAGTGCAAATGGAAATCTAACCTATAATCCAGTAATTCAAACAACAGTTATTGATGGAGCAGCTTTTGGTGCGCCAGGAACTACAATTCAAGCGGCTTTTGGTCAAAAATGGACATCAACTGCGGGAGTTTCTTTGACTCAAGCTTTGTTTGATCAATCAGTTTTTACAGGTTTAAGAGCAGCAAAAACAACGCGTGAGTTCTATCAAATAAACGATCAATTAACTGAAGAACAGGTTATTGAAAGAGTTGCAAATAACTATTATTCAGTTTATGTACAACGCGAAAGATTGATTTTATTGGACAGTAACTATGTGAATACGCAAAAAGTTCGTGATATTGTTCAAGGTCAGTTTGATAACGGTTTAGCTAAAAAAATTGATTTAGACCGTATTATTGTAAAAATGTCTAACATTGATACAGATCGTCAGCAGGTTAAAAATCAAATCGAATTGCAGGAAAACGCATTAAAGTTTTATATGGGTATGCCTATCGAAACTCAAATCGATATGCCAAAAGAAGAATTTGAAGTAGTTCCTGCAGCTTTAACACAAGAGCCAAATATTGAAAACAGAACAGAATATTTGCTTTTGAAAAAACAAGAAGAACTTTTAGTATTCAATAAAAAAGCTGTTGAAGCTGGATATTATCCTACACTTTCATTATCTGCAGGTTACAATTATATGGGACAAGGACCTGAAATGCCTTGGTTTGCAAAACCAGAAAAAGGGGTTTACTGGTCAGATTTCTCTGCAATTGCTTTAAACTTACACGTGCCAATCTTTACAGGTTTCGGAACTCGTGCAAAAGTTAGACAGGCTGATATTCAAATCAGAGAACTTCAAGAAGATATTAAAGACACTAAACTTTCTCTTGATTTAGATTATAGAAATGCAATGGCACAGATTAATAATAATCTTGTAACTATTGAAAACCAAAGAGAAAATATGCGTTTGGCGTTAGAAATTCTAAGCAACACTAAAAACAATTACTTTCAAGGGTTAGCATCTTTAACCGATTTATTAGATGCAGAAAATGCATCACTTGAAGCTCAAAATAACTTTACAAGAGCAATTTTAAATTATAAAATTGCCGAAATATCTCTAATCAAATCAAAAGGCGAACTTAAATCTCTTATTAAATAACTAATTACAATGAAGAAAACTATTATAACAATCGTAATCATAATTGCATCTCTGGGTGTAATTGGATATATCTTAAATAATAATAAGAAGAAGAATAAAGAAAAAACAGATATCGTTGCTGAGAAAAACGCTGCTGTTTCTGTAAAAGTTTCAGAAGTTAAAACAGAAGAAATTTCATTGGATTTCGTTGCAAATGGAAACTTTCAACCTATTCAACAATTAACTTTTTCTGCAGAAAAATCTGGAAAAGTAATTAGTGTTTTAGCTAAAGAAGGTGACTATGTAAGAGTTGGTCAAACTTTATTGACAGTTCGTGGAGACGTAATCAATGTAAATGCGCAACAAGCACAGGCTGTATATGCAAATGCAAAATCAGATTATGCTAGATATGAGAATGCTTATAAAACTGGTGGTGTTACAAAACAACAATTAGATCAGGCTAAATTAGCTTTAACAAATGCTCAGTCAAACTTAACTCAGGCAAATATTAATGTTGGAGATACTAAAGTAAAAGCGCCAATTAACGGTTTTATCAATAAAAAATATATTGAGCCAGGATCTATTTTAGCTGGAATGCCTGCAACTGCATTGTTTGATATTGTAAACGTTTCTAAATTGAAATTGGCTGTTACAGTAAACGAAACTCAAGTTGCTAGTTTAAAAGTTGGAAACCAAATTAACGTAACGGCTAGTGTTTATCCTGATAAAACGTTCTCTGGAAAAATTACTTTCATTGCTTCAAAAGCAGATGAGTCTTTAAACTTCCCAGTTGAAATCGAAATCACAAACAATTCTAACAACGACCTAAAAGCGGGTATGTACGGAACAGCAAATTTTGCTTCAAACCAACAAAAACAGCACCTTATGGTTGTACCTAGAAATGCTTTCGTAGGAAGTGTAAGCAGTAACGAAATCTTCGTAGCTGAAAATGGTGTTGCTAAATTGAAAAAAGTAACAGCTGGTAGAATTTTAGGAGATCAAGTAGAAATCATTAACGGATTATCTGATGGAGAAAAAGTAATTACTACAGGTCAGATTAACTTACAAGACGGAAATACAGTAGAAATTATTAAATAATTTAAAGCATTAAGCTATAGGCTGTAAGCATAAGCTTATTGCCTAAAGCCTAAAGCCTAAAGCAACAAATATGAAATTAGCCGAAATATCCATAAAACGTCCGTCGTTGGTAATTGTATTGTTTACAATTCTGACTCTTGGTGGATTGTTCAGTTACAGCCAATTAGGCTATGAGCTGATCCCGAAATTTGAACAAAACGTTATTACAATTTCTACGATTTATCCTGGAGCTTCTCCAAGTGAGGTAGAAAATACAGTTACAAAGAAAATTGAGGATGCGATTGCTTCCTTAGAAAATGTCAAGAAAATTGATTCGAAATCATACGAAAGTTTATCTATTGTTTCGATTACATTGACATCAAATGCAAAAGTCGATTTCTCTTTGAATGATGCGCAGCGTAAAATCAACGCCATTATTAGTGATTTGCCAGACGACGTAAAAACGCCAGCTTTGACTAAATTCTCGCTGAGTGATTTACCAATTATGACGCTTGGTGCCAACGGAAAAATGGATGAAGCTGAATTTTATGACTTAATTGACAAAAAAATTGCTCCTATTTTATCTCGTGTACAAGGTGTTGCTCAGGTAAATATTATTGGTGGTTCTGAGCGTGAGATTCAGGTGAATCTTGATGCTGTAAAAATGCAAGGTTACGGACTTTCAGTTCCTCAAGTCCAACAAACTATTTTAAGTTCTAACTTAGATTTCCCAACAGGTAACATTCAAACTCGTAATCAAAAAATATTAATTCGTTTAGCGGGTAAATATAAAAGTGTTGAAGAATTAAGAAACTTAGTGGTTTCTTCTCAAAACGGAATTCAAATTCGTTTAGGTGAAATTGCTGACGTTCAGGATACACAGAAAATTGCTGAAAAGATTTCTCGTGTAGATCAAAAAAGTGCCATTGTATTACAGATTATCAAACAGTCTGACGCCAATGCGGTTGCGGTAAGTGAGCAATTATTAAAAACAATTGCAACTCTAGAAAAAGATTATAAAGTAAATCAGTTAAAATTAGAAGTAGCAAAAGATAGTACAATCTTTACTTTAGAAGCAGCAGATTCTGTTGTACACGATTTATTAATTGCGGTTGTTTTGGTTGCTTTTGTAATGTTGTTCTTCTTACATAGTATTAGAAACTCGTTGATCGTAATGGTTTCTATTCCGGCATCGTTAATTGCAACTTTCATCGGAATTTATTTAATGGGATATACCTTAAACTTAATGAGTTTATTAGGATTATCTCTGGTTGTAGGTATTCTGGTCGATGACGCAATTGTGGTACTTGAGAATATTTACAGGCACATGGAAATGGGTAAAAGCCGAATTCGTGCATCGTATGATGGAACAGCTGAAATTGGTGGAACCGTAACTTCTATTACTTTAGTAATCGTGGTTGTATTCTTGCCTATCGCGATGAGTTCTGGATTGGTTTCTAATATTATTACGCAATTCTGTGTTACGGTAATTATATCAACGATGTTATCTCTTTTAGCTTCGTTTACTATTATTCCTTGGTTGTCTTCTCGTTTTGGAAAATTAGAGCACATAGAAGGAAAGAATTTATTCGGAAGAATAATCCTTGGTTTCGAAAGCTATTTAACACGTTTTACTGACTGGGTTTCTCATTTATTAACTTGGTGTTTAGATCATTATATTAAAACTTTTGTAGTAGTAATTATTTTATTCTTCGCTTCAACAGTTGGATTAATGGGTGGAGGTTTCATCGGAGGAGAGTTCTTTGCTTCTTCTGATAGTGGAGAGTTCTTAGTTCAAATCGAAATGCCAAAAGATGCTTCGTTAGAACAAACAAACTTTATGACTCAAAAAGCTGAGGCTTATTTGAAATCTCAGGAATATGTTCACAGTCAAATTACAACGGTTGGACAAACTTCTGAAGGTTTTGGAGCGTCTCAAGCTACTGCTTATAAAGCTGAGATTGACGTAAAAATGATCGAACAAAAAGATCGTACAGATGATGCGAATGTTTACGCAGCAAAAATCAAACGTAAATTAGAGAAAGTTTTAGTTGGAGCAAAAGTAAAAACAGTTCCTGTAGGTATCTTAGGAACAGCTGAAGATGCAACTTTAGGATTAATTGTTACTGGTCCTTCAACAGAAGCAGCAATGGCTTTTGCAAAACAAGCTGAGGCTGAATTACGTACAATTCCAGGAACAACTGAGATCAAATTAACGGTTGAAGACGGAAATCCTGAAATTAACGTAAAAGTAGACCGTGATAAAATGGCTGCTTTAGGATTAACACTTCAGACAGTTGGTTTAACCATGCAAACTGCTTTTAGTGGAAATACAGACGGTAAATATAGAGCTGGTGAATACGAATACGATATCAACATTAGATACAATGCTTTTGACAGAAAAAGTATTGCTGACGTTAGTAATTTGATTTTCGTAAACACAGCTGGACAACAAATTAAATTATCACAATTTGCTGATATTACAGAAGGTTCTGGACCTAGCCAGTTAGAGCGTAGAGATAAATCTGCGTCTGTAACCGTAAAAGGACAAAACGTTGGGGTTCCATCTGGAACAATTGTACAGCAATGGCAAGTGAAATTAGATAAATTGAAAAAACCTGCAGGTGTAAACTATATCTGGGGTGGAGATCAAGAAAACCAATCAGAAGGTTTTGGTACTTTAGGAATCGCTTTATTAGCCGCTATTATTTTGGTTTATCTTGTAATGGTGAGTTTGTACGACAGTTTCGCGCATCCATTCGTAGTATTGTTTGCAATTCCACTTTCGTTTATCGGAGCGATGTTAGCTCTTGCATTAACAAACAACTCGTTAAATATCTTTACCATTTTAGGTATTATCATGTTGATTGGTCTGGTATGTAAGAATGCGATTATGCTTGTCGATTACACCAACCAAAGAAGAGCAGCGGGAGAATCTATTAGAACGGCTTTAATTCAAGCCAACCACGCACGTTTACGTCCGATCTTGATGACAACAATTGCGATGGTATTTGGTATGTTCCCAATTGCATTGGCATCTGGAGCTGGAGCTGAGTGGAAAAACGGTTTGGCTTGGGTAATTATTGGAGGTTTGATTTCTTCTTTATTCCTAACCTTGATTGTAGTTCCTGTAATTTATAACATTATGGAGAAATTAATTCATAAATTCTCTAAAGGAGAAAAAATCGATTACGAAGCTGAAATGGTTGCCGATTATACGCCAACTGAATTAAGCGAAGACGGTTTTAATCCAAAACATACTCATTAATAGTTTTAATTTTTGATAGAAATTCCAAAGTCCGAAATTGGAATTTCAAAATGAAAAATCCCAAGTTCCTTTAAATTGGAATTTGGGATTTTTTTAATTCAATCTAAAAATATTTCACGAAGATTTTACAGATTTTGGCAGATTAATTAGAAAAGATCTGTGTGTATCTGCGTGAAAAAATATATCAGTTTTAATAATTCCAATTCGAAGTTCTTCAAATTGGAATTTGGGATTTTTTTATTGTTAATTGAAAAATCTGTTTATTTGCATCACCTTACAAAACATATTATGCTACAAAAAGATAAGTCTGCCGCGATTGGTTTTATTTTCATAACCATGTTAATTGACATTACAGGATGGGGAATTATAATTCCTGTGATTCCAAAATTGATTGAAGAATTGATTCATGGAGACATTAGTGAAGCTGCAAAAATCGGTGGCTGGTTAACTTTCGCGTATGCGATAACTCAATTCGTTTTTGCTCCTGTAATTGGAAATTTAAGTGATAAATTCGGAAGAAGACCAATCATTTTAATTTCTCTTTTCGGATTTTCTTTAGATTATCTTTTATTGGCATTTTCACCAACGATTATTTGGCTTTTTATCGGAAGGATTATTGCTGGAGTTACCGGAGCAAGTATTACTACAGCTTCTGCATACATTGCCGATGTCAGTACTGCAGAAAACAGAGCTAAAAACTTCGGATTAGTCGGTGCAGCTTTCGGATTAGGATTCATCATCGGACCAGTTATTGGCGGACTTTTAGGTCAATATGGATCTCGAGTTCCTTTTTATGCCGCAGCCATTTTATGTATGGTAAACTTTCTGTACGGATTTTTCATTTTACCAGAATCGCTTAAAAAAGAAAACCGAAGACCTTTTGACTGGAGACGTGCCAATCCAATTGGAGCGATTTTAGGATTAAAAAAACATCCAACTTTAATTGGTTTAATTGCAGCAATATTTCTTTTGTATGTAGGTTCTCATGCCGTACAAAGCAATTGGAGTTTCTTCACCATTTACCAATTTAATTGGGACGAAAGAATGATCGGAATTTCACTGGGAATAATCGGTTTATTGGTTGGAGTTGTACAAGGCGGATTGGTTCGTTATATCAATCCAAAAATAGGAAATGAGAAAAGTATTTATATCGGACTAGCTTTATATACAATTGGAATGTTATTGTTTGCTTTTGCAACAGAAAGCTGGATGATGTTTGTGTTTTTAATTCCGTATTGCCTTGGCGGAATTGCGGGACCAGCTTTGCAGTCAGTTGTTGCAAGTAAAGTTGCTCCGAGTGAACAAGGAGAAATCCAAGGAACTTTAACTAGTTTAATGAGTGCTTCTTCTATTATTGGTCCGCCAATGATGGCCAATACATTTTACTTTTTCACTCATAACGATGCGCCTTTTAAATTTGCTGGAGCACCTTTTATTTTGGGTGGATTTTTAATGTTATTGAGTACAGTTATAGCTTATTTTTCATTGAAAAAACATGCTGTTCCAAAAACAGAAATTAATCAGCAAGAAATAGAATAATAAAAAAGCCTTCATTGTTTAGATGAAGGCTTTTTAATTGCATTTGAAAAATTATCTTTTAATCAATTTTATTGTCTTTTGCTGATTTTCAGATTTTACTTTTAAAAGGTAAAGACCGCTCGAAAGATTTGACAAATCAATTTCAGAATGTGTATCATTTATTGTTTTGAATAAAACAGATGTTCCAGAAACTGATATAATTTCAATATCATTGATTATTGAATTGTTTTTAATGGTTAAAATATCTTTCACCGGATTAGGATAGAATTGGAAAGAAACCAAATTAAAATCAGGAGCAGAAAGAGAACCGTTTACCTTAGCCGTTACAGCAAGACGTTCTTTACTTTCGATTCCATTAATAGTCTGTGAAGCATAATATGTAGTTCCATTGACCAAAACAGTTGTTAATGGTAAAGGAGTTTCATTGGGTTTACTTGTTTTTCCTGCAGAAGAATTTGGAGTACTATACCATTTAATGTCTTCTCCTTCAACAATTAAATCTGCTAGAGTTTGGCCTTCTTTAAATTCTACAGTCAGATTACTCTTTCCATTTACTGTTGGAGCGACTGGATCAACAACAACAGTTATAATTACAACACATCCATATAAATCAGAAGTAATAATACTATACGAACCTGGCGATAAATTAGAAAAAGTATTATTTGATGAAAACTGATTCAAATTTGGAGAAATAGCATATCTATAACCTCCGTTTCCACCTGTGGCATTTACAGTAATATTTTGGTTTTGCACTGTTGTTGTGACTGCTAATGCATTAGGTTCAGTTATAGTAACTATCATAGTAGAAGAGCAGTTATTACTATCTTTTACTGTTACAACATAGTTGCCAGCAGAAAGATTAAAAAAGCTATTGTTAGATTGATAAGCGCTTCCGTTTAATGAATAGATGTAAGGAGCTTTTCCTCCAGAAGCTATTAATTGTATCGCAGCATTATTACTTCCTTTACAATATACAGGAGAAGTGATAGACGCTGTAACAACCAAAGGACTTACAGGCGCTAAAGAAGCAGAAAGGGTAATTGTAGCATCTGAAGCATCTTTAACTTTAATAGTATAAGTTTCCGCACTTAAATTTGAAGCTATATTCGAAGTGCCGTAAGTAATTCCACCATCAAAAGAATATTGATGAGGATATTTACCTCCTGCCGCATTTATAATAATAGTCCCTAAGGCTGTACAAGTAATAGGGGTAATCATAAGAGTGCCAAAAAGCGTTTGTGACGTGATTGTTATTCCAGACTTACTTGTGATACATCCATTTGCATCCTTCACTTCAATAGTATATTGTCCAATCGATAAATTGTCAAAAATGTTAGAACTTTGAGGAGAAATTATTAGTGAACCATTTGCATTTTTCAATGAATATAAATAAGGAGCAGTCCCACCAGAAGGAGTAACTGTTATTTTTCCATCGTTACTATTAACATTGGTGCTATTTGAAGCAGTATTATTTATAACTAAAAGATCTGGCTGTGTTACTAGCGCTGTCGATGAAATAATGCATCCAAGAGCGTCTTTTACATTGATAGTATATTGTCCAGCAGACAAAGCAGTAAAAATGTTATTGGAACTATATATACTATTGTTTATCGAATAAATATACGGAGCTTCTCCTCCGGTAGCTGTTACAGTTATTGATCCGCTATTATCATTGAAACAGTTTGTTGTGGTTGTAGTAACATCTACAATTACAGAAGACGGTGTCGTTAAGGTCACACTATTATCGTAATCTATAGTTCCTGCTGCATCTTTTACCCAAACAGTATAAAGTCCCGCAGATAAATTGCTAAAAATATTGCTTGATTGGTAAGTTGTTCCACCATTAATAGAATATTCGTATGGAGCCTGACCTCCTGATGCAGCAATTGAAATCGTTCCGCTATTAGTTGTACAATCTATTGCTTTTATAATAGTGGCTTGTGCTGTTAGGGCATTTGGATCTGGAATAGAGAAACTAACAGCAAATCCAAAACAGCCAAAAGAATCATAAACGGATATAATATTATTTGATCCATGAAGGTTGGTAAAAACATTGCTAGACTGTAATTCTCCGTCGTTAAGTGAATAAAGGTAAGTACCGCTTCCGCCACTTAGATTAACAACAGTTGCCGTTGTTCCTTCGAAAGTAATATATCCTTTGATTTTCGTTGGTTCTGCTATTGTGTAAGGTAGAGTGAAAATACAGTCATTTGCATCTTTTACTTTAATAATATAATTTCCAGATAAAACTTCGTCGAACTTGTTGCTATTTGTGTAGATATCATTGTTTAGCGAATATTGATAAGGAGCTTTCCCTCCCGAAGCAATAATTGTAATCGAACCCTTTTCATATCTACATAATATCGGCGTATTTGTAGCAGTTGCGCTTAAGTTAGCAAGAGGTTCAACTACCAAACTATTTGAATTTGAAATACAATTATTGCTGTCTTTTACAATTATTGAATAAACTCCCGCCAGAGCATTAGAAAAAGTATTGCTGCTGATGTAAGTACTTCCATTATCGAAAGAGTATAAATATGGAGCTTGTCCTCCCGTTGCAAAAACCGTTATTATTCCATTGCTAAGACAATCTATTGTTTTTGTAAGTACTGCTGTTGTTACTAAAGGTGCAGGAGCAATTAAAGTAATTGTTATAGATGTTTCAGAATTTTCAGCATCCTTAACCTTAATCAAATAATTGCCAGGTAATTCTTGAAAAGTATTAGAAACACTATAAGTGGCTCCATTGTCAATAGAATAAGTATATGGTGCAGTTCCTCCAGTAGCATTGACTGTAATTGTTCCATAAGGATTGTTACATGTCGGTTGAGTAGTAACGGTAGCTGCCGCTGAAAGCGTGTTGGTTTTATTAATAATTGAAATATTAGTTTGTGTGGTAAAACATCCATTAGAATCTTTTACCTGAACGCCATATAATCCAGATTTTAAACCATTAAAAATATTTGAAGTTTGAAAAAAAACAGCAGGCAGTCCGTTTTCATCTGTCAATGCGTAGGTATAAGGAGGAACTCCTCCCGTCGCATTAACTGTTATTGTCCCATCATTATCGGCAATAGAGGTTGAGTTTGTTGTACTTACTGTTGGCACTATAACATTCGGCTGATCTATATTTACAGCGAAAGAACTAAGACATCCGTTTGCATCTTTTACGGTTACATTATAAAAGCCAGCTGCTAAACCTGTAAAGGTATTAGCTGAACTATAACTGTTGCCAATTGAATAAACGTATGGAGCTTTTCCGCCAGTTACACTTGCGGTTATGATTCCATCATTGGCTTGAAAACAACTCAGATTGGTTTTTGTAAGAACTATTATTGGATAACTAGTAGGCGAAATGATTAAATTGTTTGCAATAGCTAATGTGCCATTAGCATCTTTTACAATTATTGAATAAGTTCCTGCAACTAAATTGGTAAAAACATTAGATGTCTGAAAAGTTACTCCATTTTTAGAATAAGTATATGGAGCTATTCCCCCAGATGCCGTAACAACTATTTCTGCATCACTCATACAATCGATCTCTTTGGCAATTGTAGCTACAGATGTAAGCGGACTTGCGATTTCAGCTGAAAAGCTTCCTGGTTCGCAATTATTAGAATCCTTTACTCTCACTCTATGTAATCCAGGAGCAACATTGCTAAAAACATTATTAGTTTGAAAATTACCGTTATCTATTGCATAAAAATAAGATCCAGTTCCTCCTTTTGCATCGATAATTGATATAGTATTTCCATCAATTACCATTTCTGCGTCTACAACTGCTGGTTCAGTAATCGTGTACGGAAGTGTATTTTCACACCCTGCAGCATCGATAACCTTAATGATATAATTTCCTGCTTTAAGATCGCTAAATACATTATTGCTTGTTATAGCACCATTATTTATTGAATATTGATAAGGTGCTTGCCCTCCTGTAGCCGTCACTGTCAGCGAAGTTTTTTCACCCCAGCATAATATTGGCGTGTTGGCAACTGCTATCGTTAGCGGAGGTGCTGGAGGTTGTACAGTATTGGATAAAAAGGCTGAAACACAACCTTTACTGTCTTTAATAAGGAAAACGTAATTACCAGGAACCAAATTGCTAAAAACATTGTTATTCGTAAAAGTTTGTCCATTATCAATAGAATAAAGATATGGACCTTGACCAGATGTTGCCTGAACACGAATTGATGCACTGCTGCAACTTGTAGCACCAGTAACCAATGCAACACCAGTTACAGCAATAAGCGGAGGTACAGTCACTGAAGTTGGACTAGAAACCGTATTCAAAGCATCCTTAACAATTATTGAGTAAGTACCAGCACTTAGATTGTTAAAAGTGCTGTATGGCTGATAGTTAAGTCCATTATCTATTGAATAATAATAAGGTAATTGGCCGCCTGAAGCATTTGCAGTTATTACAGCATTATTACCATTTCCAGCGCAATATAATTCTTGAGTAAGCGCTGCGGTAACAACTAAATAAGGAGCAATAATTGCATTTACTACCGTGCCACATCCTTCAGCATCGCGAACTCTAACAGTATAATTGCCAGGAGCTACAGTTGTAAAAACATTACTAGATTGATAATTTATTCCATCTAATGAATATTGATAAGCACCAGTTCCTCCAGTAGCTGAAACAATTATTATATTTTGATTCACAATTGCAGAAGTGGCAACTACAGCAGTAGGCTCAGTAATGGTATGACTAATAGAAGTCATACATCCAAAAATATTGTCCATAACTCTTATGCTATAAACGCCTGGAGCAACATTCGGGTAATAATCTTGATTTGTAAAAGAACCTCCATTTAAAGAATATGAATACGAACCATTTCCGCCGGAGGCATTTATCGATAAAGATGCCGTGTCTCCTTTGCATAAAATAGGTTTGTGTGAAGCACTTACAGCTATCGTTGGAAATGTAGTCAGATTAAAATAATTGGTAGTAATAATACCATTATTATCAATTCTTCCATAAATTTTCATTGTACCAATTGTACCTATATAAGTAGTTGGATTTGCAATTGCATTTGTATTGTTTAATGCATCAGCCTCACTTAAAAAATAAGTAACAGTTGTTTCAGCAGGATTTAAATTGCCAATAAAATCTGCTTTAAGTATAGTTAAATTGAAAGATTCATTGCCACAAGTCGAAACAGAGGTAACTTGAGCAAAAAAAAGATTGGTAAACAATAAAAGAAAACAAAGTAGAGTTTTTTTCATAGTATTAGATTTGTTAAAATGGCTCAACAAATATAATTAAAAAACCCAGCCTCTAAATATTATAATATAAATATTGTTAAAATTACGGTTTCCCGTAAAAAAAATAAATTCTAAAAAGATCTATTTTAAATACAAATAATGATTAAAATAGTCAATAATTGCTTTTCCTTCCAATAAAACATCAGCGCCAATAATACCGTGAACAGCTTTTGCTTTAAAAGATTCCAAAGCTTCATTTACATGCGAAAGATCAAAAATTACGATATTGAAATCTTTGTTTTTCCAGCTTCCCAATTGCAATTTGTTTTTAGATGAAATTTGTGTTGTCATTCCAGTTCCTCCTGCTCCAGAAGCTTTTGTTTTGGAATTTTTTGCAGAAAGTTCAAAACGTTCAATAGACTCAAAACCCACACAAGTGTTTGATGCGCCAGTATCTAAAATAAAATTGCCAGAAATGCCGTTAATTTTGGCTTTAATCTGTAAATGTTGTGTTTTAGTTATTTTGAACTTTATTTTTTTGTACTTCTCTATTTTGAGAATTTCGTGAAGATTTTCCATTTCTGTACTGATTGAAAACCAAAAATAAGGTAATTGTCGCCAAAAAGCTAACTAGAGAAAAGATTTTCTATTTAATATTTAAAGAATAAAAAAGCAACAATTTTGCTGTTTTTTAACTGTTATGGTGTTGAATATGATATAATTATGCGTAATTTTTGATATTCTTTTTTTAAATTAGCTATAAAATGTTTTTTTATGGATCTAAATAAAATTCATCCTGATCAAAAATATATTGACGGACTTGCTGCAAATGATTCAGTAGTAATTGAAATGATATATAAGAAGTTTGCGCCTAAAGTAGTTCAGTTTATAACCAATAATTCTGGAGACAAAGATCAAGCGCAGAATGTGGTTCATGAAATCATGATTTTGCTTTTTAATCAGGCGAAAGCCGGAAAACTTCATTTAACGTGTCCGTTTGATGCTTATTTTTTCTTGTTGTGCAAAAGACGTTGGCTGAACGAATTGAAAAATTCTGTCCATAAAGAGGTGACCATTTATGAGAATGTGGTATCTGTCAATGAATCTGCTCACGAATTGATTGCTCAAGCACAAGAGTTTGAAGAAGAACAAAAGCGTTCTCAACAGGAAAATAAATTGGAAATAACACAGGAAAGAGTTGCTTTTGAAGAGAACCTGACTCGAATTTCAGATAAATATTTCAATAAAAAGAAACACAAAGTTGCTTCACTAAAGCCTTGGTATTTTGCCGCGGCGATCTCTATAATTGTAATGTTTGGTTTATTTTTCTTTGATTATAAGCATAATCCGTCTTTTGAAGATTATAATCATCCAGAAAGTGCTTATTTTACAGAAAGAGGAGTTTCTGAAGCCATTTTAAAGCAAGCAGAGAATAATTTCAACGGAAAAAGATATGAAACAGCTATTCCGATTTTTGAAATGATTTTGAAAGAAAATAATTCAGACGAAATAAAATATTTCTATGCAGTTTCTTTATTGCAGGTAAGCAAATATCCAAAAGCAGAAAAGATCTTTAAAGAATTAGAAGATGGAAATTCGGTTTATAAAGAAAAAGCCAAGTGGAATATGGCTTTATCTAAACTAAAACAAGGAAAATACAAGGAATGTAAATCGATTTTAGAGACTATTTCGCAAGATTATGAAGACTACGATGATGTAGAACGTCTGCGCGAAGATTTGGAATAGATTTCAAATTATTAAAAAAAATATTACCCATTTACGGGAAACCTCAATCGAATTTAGAATTAAAGCTCTAAATTCGATTTTATTTTTATAAGAATTTACCCAAATTCAAAAATTAACTTAACCAAGAATGTAAATGAAAAAAGCTTTATTAGTTTTTCTTTTTGTGTTTTCTCAAACTGTTTTCAGTGCTTCCAAAATTACTGAGACAGAAAAACTTGCCGCAACATGTAAAGTTTGGGGATTTTTGAAATATTATCATCCCGTTGTCGCTAGTGGTAAAGTAAACTGGGATGAAAAACTTTTCGAAGTTTTAGCTAAAATTGAAAAAGTACAAACGAAAGAAGAATATTCTATAGTAATAGAAAAATGGATAGATGATTTAGGAGCAATACAAGCTAAAAAACCTTTGGAATTAGATCCTAAAACGGATTTTTTTAATGAAAATCTTCATTTAGAGTGGACGCAAAAAGATTTATTATTTTCTAAAAGTCTTTCAAAGAAATTAAAATTCATTGAAGAAAATCGCTTTCAAGGATCAAATTATTATGTAAACCTTGAAGGAAAAGAAGTAGCACTTCAATTTATAAATGAACCTGTTTACGACAAATTTGAATGGACAAATAAAAATTTGCGCCTTTTGACATTATTTCGTTTTTGGAATTATGTCGAATATTTTTTTCCATATAAATATAAGATGGATCAAAATTGGAATGTTGCTTTGGCAGAAATTCTTCCAAACACAGCAAATCCAGCATCTGAAAAAGATTTTTTAATGGCTATGCGCGAAATATCGATCAAACTTAACGATACACATGCAGGAACATTTAACATGGGAATGATGAAGTATTTTGGAGGAGAAAAATATGCTGCTTTCTCAACAAAATTTATAAATGATCAGGCCATTATTTCTTCTGTAGCAAATGATTCTTTAGCTAAGATAGACGATCTAAAAATAGGTGATATTATTACCAAAATAGATGGAGTAACGATAAAGCAAAAATTACAAGAAATTCAAAAATATATTCAAGGTTCTAATATGCCTGCAGCAGTAATGAATGGAGGTTATATTATGTTTACAGGAAATAAAGACAATTTGGAGATTGAATTCATTCGAGATAACGTTGCTTCGATTAAAAAAATACACTGTTATTCAGAAATCAAAAGAACTCCGCCAAAACAAACTGCAAAATGGGAAATTCTTGAAAATAACATTGGTTTGGTAAGAATGAGCAAAGTGCCAAAAGAAGAGGTCGATGCTATGATGGAAGAACTAAAAAATACTAAAGCAATCATTTTTGATGTTAGAAGTAGGCCAACATATACCGATTTTTTGGTTAGTGATTATTTAAATTCGGAGCCTAAACCAATTTTAAGATTGTTATATACTGATTTGACTTATCCAGGACGTTACTATTTTTATAATGAGATGCAAGAGTGTGGTAAAGTTAATCCGAATTACTATAAAGGTAAAGTCATTGCTTTGGTCGGATCTGGAACACATAGTTTTGGAGAACAAACAGTTATGAGTCTTCAGACAGCACCAGATACAACAGTTATTGGCACTCAAACTTCGGGCGCCGATGGACCAAATTATTCTTTTAACATTATAAATGGGTTTGATTCGTCTTTCACTTCGGCGGGCGTTTTTTATCCTAACAAAAAAGAAACCCAAAGAGTTGGTATTCCTTTAGATATAGAAGTAAAGATAACCTTAAAAGGAGTTCAGGAAGGAAAAGATGAGGTTTTAGACAGAGCTTTATTGTTTATTGAAAGTGGTAAATAAGAAATTAAGTGCTTAAATAAAAATGCAAAAAATTATTATATTAATACTTATTTTATTTTCTCAGATTATTTTTAGTGCTTCTAAAATTACTGAGACAGAAAAACTTGCCGCAACTTGTAAAGTTTGGGGATTCTTAAAATACTATCATCCAGAAGTTGCCAAAGGACAATTGAATTGGGATAATCAGCTTTTGGAGAAATTACCATTAATAGAAAAAGCGCAAACCAAAGAAGAGTTTTCATTAATCTTAGAAAATTGGATTGATGATCTTGGGCCAGTAAATGAAATTGCTCCAATTGTTACTCCAAAAGAGGTTAAACTTTTTGATAAAAATTTCGATTTAAGCTGGTTTAATGATAAATCGTTTTCTAAAAAGCTTTCAAAAAAATTAAAATTTATCGAAGAAAATAGATTTCAAAGTAATGAAGAATTTGGGCCAAGTTTTGATGGTTTTAAAAACCTAAAAAACTATTTTAATCTTGATTACAGTGATAAAAATTCAAAGCTTTTAATGCTTTATGCGTATTGGAATGTGGTAGAATATTACTATCCATACAAATACAAAATGGATCAGAAATGGGATAAAACTTTAACTGAGTTATTGCCTTCTGTTGTTGAGTCCAAAACTCCAGAAGATTTTTATAAAGTATTGAGAAAAGCAGCTGCAAAACTCAATGATACTCATGTCGAGTTTCATATTTATCCGTCTTCTGCAACAGTAAAAAAGAGTTATTGTTATTTTCCAGCAACAGGTAAAGTAATTGATGGAAAATTAGTAATTACGGAGATTTTAGGAGATAGTTTGGCAGAGGCCGACAATATTAAAATTGGAACCGTAATTACTAAAATAAACGATAAGAGCATTAAAGAAATTATTGAAGAGAAAAGAGATATTGTTTCTGCTTCAAACGATGCTGCTTTTCTGGATAAAGTTCTACGCACAATTTTAGTGAGCGAATCTGAAAAGGTAAACGTAGAATTCCTGAACGATGGAAAATACGAAACTAAGTCAATGACTTGGTTTAACTATCACGATTCGCATCGAAATGAGTATAAAAAAGGAGCTCAGATAAAGAAAGATAAATTTAAAGTTTTGGACAATAATATTGGTTACGTAAACATGGGAGTTATTAAACCAAAAAATGTTCCTGATATGATTGATGCTCTCAAATCGACAAAAGCTATAGTTTTTGATATGAGAAATTATCCAAACGGAACTTTTGGAGAAATTGCTAATTTTTTTAAATTCTCAAGAAAAAGAATTTTGCATTTATACCTATCCGTATCCAAATTATCCAGGAAGGTATACTTGGGAAGAAGGAAGAAAAGTGGGATTTGAAAATAAAGACAATTACAAAGGAAAAGTCGTTGTATTGCTTAATGAAGATTCTATAAGCCAGTCAGAATGGACGGCGATGTGTTTTCAAACAGCTGGCAATACCACAATTATTGGAAGTCAGACGGCAGGAGCAGACGGAAATGTTTTTGAATTTGATTTTAGTGGTTATCATACTAATTTCTCTGGTATTGGCGTTTACTACCCAGACGGAAGAGAAACCCAAAGAATTGGAATTGTGCCAGACATCGAAATAAAACCAACTATAAAAGGAATTCAAGAAGGAAAAGATGAGGTTTTGGAACGAGCTTTGCTATTTATTGAAAATGGAAAATAAGACTTAATTTGTCGTCTTGAGGAACGAAGAGTCACACTAGTTGATCCACAGAAAAATTTGGGGGTTTTCTTGGCGAAACTTCTTGTGAGATTCTTCGTTCGTCAGCATGACAAAAACTAGTCTTTAATTTGTCAACCTTTGTCAAAGTTTTAAACTTTGTCAAAGGTTTTTATTTTTTAGGCAAGTTTAAAAAAACGGTTTTTCAGTGTTTTCACGAAAGAGAATCCGTTAAATCTATGTGCCAATTCACGCGAATTGGTATTCTTTTATTATTGTCGTAATTTTGGCACTTTAAAATTACAGCCTTGAATTCAACACCAATTATTACCGATACCCACACGCATTTGTATTCTGAAGAATTTGATCAGGATCGCAATGAAATGATTCAGCGCGCCATTGATGCTGGAGTTACTCGTTTTTTTATTCCTGCAATCGATGCTGCAGCAACGCAGTCTATGTACGATTTAGAGAAAAATTATCCAGATAATGTATTCTTAATGATGGGTTTGCATCCCACTTACGTAAAAGATAATTATCTGGACGAATTGGCACATGTAGAAACCGAATTATCAAAACGAAAGTTCTACGCTGTGGGTGAAATTGGGATCGATTTGTATTGGGATAAAACGCATTTGAAAGAACAGCAAATTGCTTTTAAAAGACAAATTCAGCTGGCAAAACAATACAAATTGCCAATTGTAATTCATTGTAGAGAAGCTTTTGATGAGATCTTCGAAGTCTTAGAAGAAGAAAAATCTGAAGATTTATTTGGGATTTTTCATTGTTTTTCCGGAACTTTAGAACAAGCAGAACGCGCGATTTCTTACAAAATGAAATTAGGAATTGGAGGTGTAGTAACGTTTAAAAACGGAAAAATCGATCAGTTTTTGAATCAAATCGATTTAAAACACATTGTTTTGGAGACAGATTCTCCATATTTAGCACCAATTCCGTACAGAGGAAAACGAAATGAAAGCAGTTATTTAGTCAATGTTATTGCGAAATTGAGTGACATTTATGGAATTTCAGCCGAAGAAATTGCTACAATTACAACTCAGAATTCAAAGGACGTTTTTGGGATTTAACCCAGACCTTACAAAACTTTAATTTTTTTTTTGTTCTTTTGCCCACTTAAACCCAAATAAATAATGCAGAGATTTGATGCCATTCGACCGTTTTATGATTCCGAAATAAATGAAGCCCTTCATGCTGTGGTCAATCATCCTATGATGAAAACCATGATGAACTTTACGTTTCCGGATGTAGAAGATGAGGTTTGGAAGGAACAATTAAAGAAAACACACTCGATTCGTGATTTTCAATGCAATTTTATTTATAACACAATCCAGAAAGTTCTAGAAAAAAGCTCTGAAGGTTTAACGACTTCAGGTTTTGAGAAACTGGAACCAAATACTTCTTATCTGTTTATCTCAAACCATAGAGATATTCTTTTAGATACTACATTATTGAATGTTTGTTTATTCGAACACGGTTTGGTAATGACTGCTTCGGCAATTGGAGACAATTTAGTAAAGAAAGCTTTCTTGGCAACTTTAGCAAAACTAAATAGAAACTTTTTGGTTTTAAGAGGTTTATCGCCTAGAGAAATGCTTCAAAGTTCGAAGTTATTATCTGAATATATGGGACAATTATTGCTTCGCGAAAACCGTTCGGTTTGGATTGCTCAAAGAGAAGGAAGAACAAAAGACGGAAACGACGAGACCAATCCAGGGGTTTTAAAAATGATTGGAATGGGTTCTGACGAAGAAAACTTAATGGATTATTTTAAGAAATTGAAAATCGTTCCGGTTTCTATTTCTTACGAATATGATCCGACAGATGTTTTGAAAATGCCACAATTAATGGCAGAAGCAAAAAACGAAGTTTACGTAAAAGATAAAAACGAAGATTTCATGAATATCCTTAGCGGTATCATGGGAACTAAGAAAAGAATACACATTTCTGTTGGCGACGTTTTAGATACAGAAATCGATCAAATTGTGGCCGAAAATGATAATGTGAACAAACAAGTTCAGGCCTTGGCACAAACGATTGACGATGTTATTTTGAAAAACTACCAATTATGGCCAACAAATTTTATTGCTTACGATATTTTAAACGAAACAGACAAATTTGCTCACAAGTATAAAGAAAGTGAGAAATCATTGTTTGAGCGTCGTTTAGAAATGAGAATTGGGGGCGATAATCCTGTGACAAGACAAGGATTTTTAGCAATGTATGCAAATCCTGTTGTCAACAAATTAAAATACCAAGATGTCATCTAAAGCAAAAATATTATTGATTTATACTGGTGGAACCATCGGTATGAGCAAAGATTTTGAAACTGGAGCGCTTAAAGCCTTCAATTTTGGTAAATTAATTCAGAAAATTCCAGAAATTAAACAATTGGATTGCGAAATCGAATCGATTTCATTTGAACATCCAATTGATTCTTCTAATATGAATCCTCAAATGTGGACGAAAATTGCCACTATGATTGAGGAAAATTACGATGCGTTTGATGGATTTGTGGTGTTGCACGGATCAGATACAATGTCGTATTCGGCTTCAGCATTGAGTTTTATGTTGGAGAATTTAGCAAAACCAGTTGTATTTACAGGTTCGCAATTGCCAATTGGAGATTTGCGTACCGATGCAAAAGAAAACCTGATTACAGCGATTCAGATTGCTTCTCTTCAAGAAAACGGAAAACCGGTTATTACAGAAGTTTGTTTGTATTTTGAATACAAATTGTACCGAGGAAACAGAACTTCTAAAGTAAATGCAGAACATTTTAAAGCTTTTACAGCGCCAAATTATCCTGAATTAGTAGAATCTGGCGTGCATTTAACATTAAACAGACATTTATTTCTTCCGATAAATAAAGATGCGAAATTGATCGTTCATAAAAATCTGGACAATCATGTAGCCATCATAAAAATGTTCCCTGGAATGAGCGAAATTGTTTTGGCTTCAATCTTGGCAACGACTGGTTTACGCGGAATTGTTCTAGAAACATACGGTTCTGGAAATGCGCCGACCGAAGATTGGTTTTTAAGTTTAATCGAAAAAGCAATTAAATCTGGAATGCATATCGTAAACGTAACCCAATGTTCTGGCGGAAGCGTGAATATGGGACAATACGAAACCAGTACAGCTTTAAAATCTTTGGGAGTGATCTCAGGGAAAGACATTACTACAGAAGCAGCAATTACTAAATTGATGTATTTGCTGGGTCATAATATTACTCAAAACGAGTTTAAAGATATTTTTGAAACTGCACTTCGTGGGGAAATATCTTAAATAGAAATTCTAATATTTTAAATCCCAAGTTCCAAAATTTAAAGTTGGGATTTGGGATTTTTTTTATTAAAAATTTCACTTAACCGTTTCAGTTTGTCATCCTGACGAAGGAAGGATCACACAAGAAACTCGACAAAGATTGGTTCTTTTGCATGCGGAATTACTAGTGTGATCCTTCCTTCGTCAGGATGACAAGTATAACGGAAATTGGAATTTAATTTTTGGAATTTCGATACGGAACAGGACAAGTTTCCAAATCTTCGATTGCTTTATGTTTTTTGTAATACAAATAAACGATTACAGAAATAATACATATAATTCCTTGAATAGCAACAGTAGTTCTTACGCCAAGTGAATGAGAAACATATCCAATAATCAAACTTCCAACAGGAATCATTCCTTGATATGCCATCATGTAGTAACTGATGCTTCTTGAACGCATATTTACAGAACTATGAGTCTGAATATAAATGTTGATAGAAGAAGTTTGTCCCATCATCCCGATTCCGCTTAATGTCATACAGATTAAAGCGATCGTAATGCTGCTTGAAACAGCTAAAATAATTACGCTGAAACCAAGAAGCAAACTCGCTCCAATCATTAGTTTGTTCATATTCTCAGCAGATTTTAGATTGGCTAAATAAATCGCAGATAAAACAGAGCCAATTCCGGCAGCACTTTCAAACCAGCTGAAAGTTTCAGCGTTTCCGCTAAAAATATCTTTTGCAAAAACGGGCATTAAAGTATTAAAAGAAATTACAAACAAACTGCTACAAGTAAGCATCATCAGCATTCTTGCCATTTCGGTTTCTTTTTTCACATAATCTAAGCCTTCGATAAGGTCGTCCAACATATTCAATTTGTTTTCAGCTTTAATGTGCGGTGTAATTTTCATCATCATTAATGAAATCAAAACAGGCACGTAGCTTATGAAATTCCCAATAAAACAAATATCTTCTCCATATTCATGCAGAATAATTCCCGCAAGCGCAGGACCTGCAATACGTGCAAAGTTGTTCAAAGTTGAGTTCAATGCAACAGCATTTGGAAGATCTTCTTTATTGTCTACAATATCAATCATCATCGTTTGACGACAAGTCATATCAAAAGCATTAATAATTCCCTGAATAAGGCTTAAAGCCAAAATAAAGTTGATGTTATAAATTTTGAAATAGATAAGCAAAGCTAAAGTTCCCGCTTGAAGCATCGCAAGAGATTGCAAGAACATCATTGTTTTATGTCTGTCATAACGACCAATAATACTTCCCGCTAAAGGCGCTAGAAATAAAGACGGAATCATACTCAAAAATGTCGCTAATCCCAATAAAAATACAGATCCCGTTATACTGTAAACCATCCAGCTTACAGCTGTTTTTTGCATCCATGTTCCGATAACAGATACGGATTGACCGTAGAAAAATAACTTGAAATTTTTTGATTTTAACGCTTTAAACATAATCCTAAATATTTAATACAAAGGTCGGGATTATGATAGCATTAGAAAAATTAATAATTTTACTGATAATAAGTACTAAAACTTATCGATATGGAGATTTATCAACTAGAGTATTTTGTAAAAACTGCTGAGGTTTTGCACTTTACCAAAGCCGCAGAATTGTGTTTTGTAACGCAATCGGGACTTTCGCAGCAAATTAAAAAGCTGGAAGAAGAACTCGGAATGCCTTTGTTTATCAGAATTGGAAAAAAAGTTCGGCTTACAGAAGCAGGTTCGGTTTTCTTGATTCATGCAAAAAGGGTTCTCGAAAATGTCCAAAACGGGAAACAGGCAATTGAAGATTTAAACCAAATGATTGGCGGCGAACTGCGAATAGGTGTTACGTATATTTTTGGGTTATTAATTTTGCCAATTGTAAATACATTTGCCCATAGATATCAAAACTTAAAGATTATTGTAGACTATGGCACAACAGAATCACTGGAACAAAAGCTTCTTAATAATGATGTCGATGTAGTTTTGGTAATTCCATCTCATGAAATTGAAAGCGGAATCCAGAAAGTGCCATTGTTTACTTCCAATATGGTTGTGGCGGTTTCTAAAAAGCATGCTTTGGCCCATTTGGATAAAATTGCTTTTAAGAAAATAGAAGAAATTCCGTTAGTATTGCCAGGAAAAGGATCTAATTCAAGAGAATTTGTCGAAGAATTATTTCAGAAGTTTAATTTGAAACCTAAAATTTCGATCGAACTCCATTCTATTCACGCTTTATTGCAAATGGTAGAAAACAGCGATTGGGCTACTATTGTAGCTGAGAAAGCATTAAAAGACTGGGACACTATAAAAGCCATTCAAATTACGGGAGTTCCCACAAAAAGAGATTCTTATATGCTAACAATGGGAGGTTACCAGAAAAAGGCTGTAAAATTGTTTATCGAAGAATTTAGAAAAAGCATTTAGAGTAACTGCAACTTTACTTTTGTAAAGTCATATTTTTTTGTGTTATTTGCAGACCAAAATAGAAAGGTGTCCGAGTGGTTTAAGGAGCTAGCCTGGAAAGCTAGTATATGGGTAACTGTATCGAGGGTTCGAATCCCTTCCTTTCTGCAAGTTTTTATTTAAAATAATACCAAACCTCGAAATCTGTATTTCGAGGTTTTTTTATTAACTTTCTACAATTACCAGATTTGTATTCAGTTTCATGATCTTATTTTTAAGATTTAATTAATGAAAAAGAAAAATGACAAAAAGTGAAATCATAATATATAGTACAGCGGATGGTTTGATTAAAATTCAAACACGATTAGAAAATGACACAGTTTGGCTTACACAAGCACAAATGTCAGAGCTTTTTGGTAAAGAAAGAAGTGTTATTACTAAACATATTGCAAACGTTTTCAAAGAAGGGGAATTAGAAGAAAAAAGCAATGTGCAAATTTTGCACATTGCAAATTCAGATAAACCAGTTAAGTTTTATAATCTTGATGTTATAATCTCGGTTGGATATAGAGTTAAGAGCTTTCAAGGAACACGATTTCGTCAATGGGCAACCGCAAGACTTCGTGAATATATCGTAAAAGGTTTTACGATGAATGACGAAATGCTAAAACAAACAGAGAACGAAAGCTATTTTGAAGAACTATTGGCACGTATTCGTGATATTCGTTCGTCTGAAAAAGTATTTTGGAGAAAGGTTTTAGATATTTATGCGACAAGTATAGATTATGATCCAAGGGTAGAAAGTAGTAAATTATTTTTTCAAACTATACAAAACAAGATGCATTGGGCGGCTCATGGACATACAGCAGCCGAAATCATTTATGAGCGTATAAATGCTCAATTACCAAATTTAGGTTTAACTAATTTTAGAGGTGAAAAGCCGACGAAACAGGAAACAGAAATAGCTAAAAATTATTTGAATGAAGATGAGTTAAATGTTTTGAACCGAATGGTGACAGCATATTTGGATCTTGCAGAAATACAAGCGTTAAATAGAAAGCCAATGTATATGAAAACTTGGATTGATAAACTTGACGAATTTATTAAAATTACAGGTAACGAGATTTTAGAGCATAATGGTTCAGTGAGTCATCAAAAGGCTTTAGATAAAGCCAATGATGAATATATAAAATATAAAGAACAAACTAAAGATGATCTTTCTGAAGCTGAAAAGCATTTTATAAAAAGTATAGAAGAAACAAGTAAAAATATAATTCCAAAGAAAAAATCATAAATACATAGTCCTAAAAAGTTATTTTCAAAATACGGTTTTCCACATTATTTTATTCTAGAAATATTATATATTTGGCTCCTGTGTAATATAAATAATTTGATGGATTTACCTCCTTATTCGCCAGGATTGCATAAACTGGTTACTTTACATGTCGGCGAAATTTCGAAGCTTACCAATAGCAAAGGTTTTGTCGCGGTTACTAATTCCATTTTAGAAAAACACGAACTTGAGAAGGTTGGAGCTGTTGTTCATGACTTTGATAATGACAGTTTTACGATTTCGTATTGTCTTAAAGAATCACATATTTGTATACACACTTGGCCAGAATACAATCAGCTTACTTTGGATGTTTATTTGTGTAATTATCTTCAGGATAATTCAGGAAAAGTGCGTGCCGTTATGGCTGATTATGTGGCTTATTTTGATGCAGAAATTATTAAAGATTTTGAAATTAACCGATAAGATATGAAGATTCCTTGTTACGACTGTAATACAGAAACCGAATTAGAGGTTGGTTTTGAAGTAATAAATTTTGTTTGTCCAAAGTGCCATAGTTTATATGCTCGAGATGATGAGGGAAAGTTTAGAAGAAAAAGCAAATATAAATCTGAAGAGAATGATGCTCCGTTGGCAATTGGTGATATCGGATTTCTAAAAGGCAGCAATTATAAGGTAACTGGAATCTTGTTTAAAAGCGTTCAAAGTTATAAATGGACCGAATTTATTCTTCAAAACGATAAAAAAGAGTTTATTTATCTCTCGCTTTCGCAAGGTCATTGGATTTTATTAACTGAAATGGAAGAGACTTTTAATGTTAAGTCACATCCTTTGGTTTTAGAACATGATGGGAAGGATTACGATATTTATGATTATTCGAATACTCAAATCATTAATGCAGAAGGTTTTTTTGATTTCGAACTTCCACAGAATACTATAATTCATGTTGTTGAGTATATAAGACCACCTTATATGATTTCTATTGAATCTTTGCATAAGGTCGATACAGCATTTTATGGCGAATACATTAAAAAAGAAGATATTAGGAAAGCGTTTAAGAAAGTTTTTCTGCCATATAAGTTTGGCGTAAACATTATTCAGCCTTCGATGTTTGATCTTCGAAATACGGCAATTATTTTCTGTTTTATCGCTTTGTTAATTATTATTTCAAATTGGTTAATCTATAGAGACCAGCCAGAACAAAATGTTTTTTCAAAATCAATAAGATTTAGTGAATTTGATAATAAAGAAATAACTAGCGAAGCTTTTGTTTTAAAGGGAGGCTCGGCTCCAATGACAATCAAGGTTTCTTCAGATGTTGATAATTCATGGGCAAATCTTAATATTGCCTTGATAAACGAAGATAACGGTGATGAAATTTATGCAAATAAAGACATAGAATATTATCATGGTTATTCGGAAGGAGAGTCCTGGATAGAAGGAAGCCAGTCTGAGAAGTTTAATATTTGTGGTGTAAAAGCGGGTAAATATCATCTTTTAATTACACCAATGAAAGCCCCAGAAGATGTTAATAATGCTGAAATGCGCGTAAATGTAATCTGGAACCAATCTTCTAGCAGAAATGTTTGGCTGGTTATTATTGGTATGATTGCCATTTATTTTATAATACGATTTTTTAAATTGAGTTTTGAAAGAGATAGATGGGCTGATAGCTCCTATTCTCGCTACCAAGATTAAACAAATTATGGAAAGAATTTTCGATTTTATACGCAATAATATCACATCCTTACTTATTGGATTGTGTTGCTTTGGGGTTTACCTTTATTTTACTGTTGCAGGAAATAGAATCTGTGATTGTGAATCGACAGAAAATTATAAATCAACAACGAGCGGAAGCCGTTCATCATACAATCATTTTTACCACAAATAAAAACTATCAAATATGGAATTATTTCACGCACAGCCTATAGTAAACTCAATTCTTTATTCTTTTTTAGGAATTGTTATTTTATTAATCGGTTATTATATTATCGAAAAACTTACTCCAGAAAATACTTGGAAAGAAGTTGTAGAAAAAAATAATGTTGCTGTTGCCATTGTTTTGGCAGCATTTATCATTGGAATTTCAATGATTATTAGTGCCGCAATTCATGGGTAAAAAGTTTCTTAGGTTTGAATTTCTTTTACTTTTTGCCGTATTTATAATTGCCACTTGCGGACTAATTTACGAATTGGTTGCAGGAACTTTGGCGAGTTATTTATTGGGCGATTCGGTAAAACAATTTTCGTTTATTATTGGCGTATACCTGTTTTCGATGGGTATAGGCTCGTTTTTTTCAAAGTTTTTCCATAAAAATCTACTCAACACTTTTGTAGAAATCGAAATACTGGTTGGACTTATCGGAGGTTTGAGTTCGGTGGTTTTATTTCTATTGTTTGAAAGTGTTGGATCGTTTCAGTTCATTTTATATTTATTCGTTTTCGTAACAGGTTTCTTGGTCGGATTGGAGATTCCGCTTTTAATGAATATTTTAAAAGACAGGGTTGAATTTAAAGACCTTGTTTCGAATGTTTTTACATTTGATTATATCGGAGCTTTGCTGGCTTCAATTTTGTTTCCGTTAGTTTTAGTGCCAAAATTAGGAATCATGGGAACTTCTCTTTTCTTCGGAATGATTAATGTGAGCATTGCTATTGTTTTGTGTTTTTTACTGAAGAGAGAACTGAAAAATGTTTATTTTTTGAAAGCAAAAGCCATTTTTTCGTTTGTATTATTACTGGCTGTTTTTGTTTTCTCGAATGATATTCTAGCCTATTCAGAAGGGAAATTGTACGGAGAAAATATTATTTATACCAATTCAACACCATATCAGCGTATTGTTTTAACGCATAATAAGAGCGATTACAGGCTTTATTTAAATAATAACCTGCAATTCAGTTCTGCAGACGAATATCGTTACCATGAGGCTCTAGTGCATCCGGTAATGTCGATGGCTAAAAACGTTAAAAATGTTTTGGTTTTGGGCGGAGGAGATGGTTTGGCAGTTCGTGAAATCCTGAAATACAAAGACGTTGAAAAAGTAACTTTGGTCGATTTGGACGAAGGAATGACAAAGTTGTTTAAAACCAATATTGTATTAACCAATTTCAATCAAAACTCGCTGAACAATCCAAAAGTTACGGTAATCAATACAGATGCTTATATTTGGGCAAAAAGCTGTAAGGAGCAATTTGATGTTGCTATAATCGACTTTCCAGATCCGTCAAATTATAGTTTAGGGAAATTGTATTCGCTAAATTTTTATCAAACTATAAAAACCATTTTAAAACCTGATGCTGCGGTGGTTATTCAAACTACTTCGCCCTATTTTGCACCAAAATCTTTTTGGTGTATCAATAAAACAGTGATGCAAGTTTTCCCGCAGGTAGATGCGTATCATGCGTACGTTCCGTCATTTGGAGAATGGGGTTATACGATTGCCATAAACGGTTTTGGAACTACTTTTAATACCGTAAACCGAAAAGCAGACAAATTGAAATTCTACAATTATCAATTTGATCGTTTCAATTATTTTACAAACGATATGATTTCCAATGAAATCGAAATCAATCGTTTAGACAACCAGATTTTAGTACGCTATTTTGATGAAGAGTGGGGAAAACTGCAATAAATCCAGAAGGAGTTTTTTAAAAGTAGTTGGTGCGGCTTTAATTGCGGTTCCGTTTCTGCAGTTTTGTTCCGATAAAATTGCGGTGATGATGATTCGTTTATCTGGTACCAAATATTTACTTGGACATCGTTTATGGATTAAAGATTTTCCTAAACCAACCAAACAAATTCAGATTCCGTATTTAATTGTTGGAGGCGGAATTTCGGGTTTGAGCGCCGCACGACAATTTCAAAAAAGAGGAATTTCAGATTTTTTAATGCTAGAATTGGAAAATCATTTGGGAGGAAATTCTTCAAACGGAGAAAATAAATATTCGAAATATCCCTTAGGCGCACATTATCTGCCTTTGCCTAATTTTCAGGATAAAGAATTGCTTCATTTTTTAGGAGAAGAAAAAATCATTCTAGGTTATAACGAAAAAGGATTTCCCATTTTTGACGAATTACAATTGACTTTTGCTCCAGACGAACGTTTGTTTTACAAAAACAACTGGCAAGAAGGCGTTGTTCCAAAAAATGGAAATTCGGTTGCTGATGATTTAGAGTTTGACCAATTTTTCAAACAGATGGATGTTTTTAGATCTGGAAAAGGAGAAGATCAAAAGTATTTATTTGATATTCCGATTTACCTTTCTTCTAAAGATGAAAAGACGAGAAGTTTAGACCAAATCACAATGAAACAGTGGTTTAAAGAAAACAATTTTACTTCTGAACCTTTGTTTAACTACATCGATTATTGCTGTAAAGACGATTTTGGATTAGGAATTGAGTATGTTTCGGCTTGGGCTGGAATTCATTATTTTGCGGGAAGAAAACAAGATAGCACGCCCGAAAAACACGACAGCGTTTTAACTTGGCCAGAAGGAAATGCACGTCTTGCAACTCATTTGAAAAAATATACTGAAAATAAATCTCTGGAAAATCATTTGGTTTATGAAGTCAAAACAGAGGGAAATAAAGTAATCGCAAAAGCTTTTGATGATGTCAATAAATCTTCTGTTGAAATTATTGCTGATAAAGCAATCATGGCTTCTCCGCAATTTGTAAATCAATATCTGATTCAGGATCGAAAGACATTTACAAAAGATTTTCATTACACGCCTTGGCTTTTGGCAACTTTAATTGTCAGTGAACTTCCAGATAATAGCAGTTTTCCGTTGTCTTGGGATAATGTAATTTATGGTTCTAAAGGTTTGGGTTATGTTTACGATCAGCATCAGACTTTGAATCAGGTTCAGGATAAAAAAGTTATTACGTATTATTTCAGTTTTTCTTCTGCTGATTTGAAGAAGACGAGAAAAGAGCTTTATAAAAAAGACAAAGAATATTGGAAACAGTTTGTTTTGAATGATTTGAAAATCGCTCATTCAGATATTGAAGAATATACAGAAGATATAGAAGTTTTTCTTTTAGGACACGGAATGATTTCGCCTGCGCCAGGATTTATTTTTGGCGAAGCCAAGAAACAAGCCAAACAAAACATTCAAAAAAAGATTTATTTCGCGCATACTGATTTGTCTGGAATTTCCATTTTTGAAGAAGCTTTTCATCAAGGAATTAATGTTGTAAATGAGATTTTAGATGGAACAACCGTGGATTCATAAAGCCAAAACCGATTTAATTTTTATTATCGGGCCGTCGTTTTTTGTGCTAGCGATAATCTTTGTTTTTCAGGATTATATTGCTGAAATTGAAGAGAATTATTCTTTTTATACTTGGCTTTTCCTTATCGTTTTTATAGACGTAGCGCACGTTTATGCAACTTTATTTAAAACCTATTTTGTTGCCGATGAATTTCAGAAACAGAAAAGAAGATTGATTCTTTTGCCTCTTTTTTGTTTTGTTACGGGAATTGTGCTTTTCTCTTTCGGGAGTTTAGTTTTTTGGTCGTTTTTAGCTTATGTTGCTGTTTTTCATTTCATCAGACAGCAATATGGATTCATGAGATTGTATGCCAGAAAAGAAGTAAAAACTAAAATTTCGATTTGGATCGATAATCTGGCAATTTATGCTTCAACGGGATATCCAATGTTGTATTGGTTTTTTTCGTCTAAGCGAAAGTTCAACTGGTTTGTAGAAAATGAGTTTTTTAGGTTTGAAAACCAGCTTATTTTAGAAATTCTATTTTGGATTTATATCGGCATTTTGATTTTGTATATTGTTTATACCCCGATAAAATCTATTCAGAGTCAGTTTTTTAATATTCCGAAAAACAGTATTATTTTAGGAACTGCTTTGTCTTGGTATTTCGGAATTGTCTATTTTAACGACGATTTGATTTTTACTTTATTGAATGTTGTTTCGCACGGAATTCCATACATGGCGTTGGTTTATTTTAAAGAAATTGATGGAAAATCGGAATCAGAATTAGGGCGTTTGTCTTTTTTAAAACAATATAAAGGCCTTTTGATTTACGTCGGAATCCTTCTTTTAATTGCCTTTTCGGAAGAATTTCTTTGGGAACTTTTTGTTTGGAATGAAAACATAAGTATTACGAATTTTGATTTTTCGAGCTGGCAAATTTTACTAGTCCCATTGTTGACTGTGCCACAGTTTACGCATTATTTATTGGATGGTTTTATTTGGAAAACTAAAAGATGAGTTTTGGTTTTATTAGTTCTTTTGAAAACAAAAACGTCTAATCTAGCCCCGATAGAAGCGGTACCCTTTTGTTCTGGGGTTCAGAACAAAAGATAAAGCGGATAGCGGGACTAAACGTACTTTTGAAAATGAGTTTTTCAGCTTCTGAAAAAAGACTTAATTCTGCAGTGCTATTTTGACTTTCGGCATCATCTTGTCTACAAACATTTTGTATGCGATTTCTGAAGGATGAAGGCCATCTGAAGCAACCAAACTTGGATTGTTAAGGCCTTGACGTGTAATATCTGTAATGGATACAAAAGCGATTTGATTGTTGTTGCAGTATTTTTCGGCAAAGGTGTTGTATTGGTCGATTTCTGTTGAAATTGTACTGCTTTGATTTCCTGCAAGAGCTTGTCCGTATGGAGTATACGCATAGTCTGGAATAGAAATAACGACAACATTTTTTTTATCGCCCTTGGCCAGCATTATGGCTTTATTGACTAATTCTGGGAATTCTTGTTCGTAAACCGAAAAATTTCTGTGCTGATATTGATTGTTAACTCCAATTAAAAGTGTTACCAAATCATAATTGGATTCTGGATTTTGAGAATTAATTGCTGAAATTAAATTGGATGTTGTCCAGCCTGTTGTAGCAATTATTTTAAGCGAAATGGTACTAGAATACATTGCGTTTAAACTTGTCTTTAATTGCTCTGGAAAACGGCATGTAGCGCATACACTTTGACCAATAGTATAACTATCGCCTAAGGCTAAATAATTTACAGAACTGGGAATTGGCGGTTGTGGCGTTGTTGGAGGGTTTACAACGGGTGGAGTAGTGGTTGTAGGTTTAGAATCAGTTTCATCTGAATTGCAGCTCAAAAGAAATACTGAAAGAATAACGGTAACTATTTGTTTAAAATGTGGTTTCATAATTTGTTTAAATTAGATTCTAGTGGCTTTAAACAAATAGTTACGTTAAATATGTGGATTTGGATTTTAAACCATTTCAGTTTTCATCATGATTTCTTCTTCGATGGCATTCCAAAGTCCGATACGTTTTTCAAGGGCAAGAATTGAAACTTCTTCTACTTCTTTCCATTTTTGTGCATCTTCTTCACATAATTCTGTAATCATTTGCATTGCCATTGGCCCGTGTTCATCGGCATCCAATTCAATATGTCTTTCAAAATAATAAAGCAATTTTGCTAAATCTCTTTCTGGAAGGTTTTTTTGGAAATTTTTCAAAATCTGAGTAAACATACTCGGAATCAAATCTTCTCTTCCAAAGGTAAATGCTGCGGCAATTTCGTGTGGTTTTCCTTCTTCGATTACTCTAAAAGTAAAGTCCAAAAACGATTTTACATTTGGGTGCAGTGAACTTTGTTTGATTGCAACAAATATATTATGAAGCGAATGTACTTCTGATAAAAAGCTTAAAACTCCAGTTGTATCAGCTCCACAATCTTCCATTGCCTCTAAATACATTTCGTAATGACTTTGTCTTCTTCCGTCGATCGTTAAATCTGTTTCTTCTGCAAGAACAATTTCATTAATTAAATAACGAGTTTCAGGGTTTTTGGTAGCAAACCAAGGCGTTGTTGTACAGGTAAGTTTGGCTTGTAATGCTTTTAAAAGTGACATAAAATCCCAAACAGCAAAAACGTGAGTTTCTAGAAAGCTGTGTAAGTCATCTATGTTTTGAATCTTATTGTATAATGAGTGGTTTAATAGTTGGTCTTTTTGTGGTTGGATGCTTTTGTTTATCGCTTTGATATTCATTTTAAAAAATTTTGGTGCAAAGATAAAAAGCTTCTTTATTAAAGAAGCTTTTTTAGAATGATTTTGTATATATTTTAATAAATATCAATTATTTAAATGCAGAAATTCCTGTTACATCCATTCCAGTTATTAATAAATGAATGTCATGAGTTCCTTCGTAAGTAATAACACTTTCCAAGTTCATCATGTGGCGCATAATGGAGTATTCACCAGTGATTCCCATACCTCCAAGCATTTGTCTTGCTTCGCGGGCAATAGTAACCGCCATATTTACGTTGTTACGTTTTGCCATCGAAATTTGTGCAGTTGTTGCTTTGCCTTCGTTTCTTAAAACACCTAAACGCCAAGTTAATAATTGCGCTTTTGTGATTTCAGTAATCATTTCAGCCAGTTTTTTCTGCTGTAATTGAGTTCCTCCAATTGGTTTTCCGAACTGAATTCTTTCTTTCGAATATCTTAAAGCAGTATCATAACAATCCATTGCCGCACCAATTGCTCCCCAAGCAATTCCGTAACGAGCTGAATCTAAACAGCCAAGAGGTGCGCCTAAACCAGATTTATTTGGTAAAAGATTTTCTTTTGGCACTTTTACGTTATCAAAAATTAATTCGCCTGTTGCAGATGCACGAAGTGACCATTTATTGTGCGTTTCTGGAGTTGTAAAACCTTCCATTCCACGTTCTACGATTAAACCATGAATTCGGCCTTCTTCATTTTTAGCCCAAACAATGGCAATATCTGCAAACGGAGCATTTGAAATCCACATTTTAGCACCATTTAAAAGATAATGATCTCCCATATCTTTAAAATTGGTGATCATACTTCCTGGATCTGAACCGTGATCTGGTTCGGTTAAACCAAAACAGCCAATGAATTCACCTGTTGCCAGTTTTGGAAGGTATTTCATTCTTTGTTCTTCGTTTCCATATTTCCAAATCGGATACATTACCAAAGAAGACTGAACAGATGAAGTAGATCTTACACCAGAATCACCTCGTTCAATTTCCTGCATAATTAGTCCGTAAGAAATTTGGTCTAATCCAGCACCTCCATATTCAACAGGAATATAAGGTCCGAAACCACCAATTTCGCCAAGACCTTTAATAATTTGTTTAGGAAATTCTGCTTTTTGAGCATATTCTTCTATAATAGGAGATACTTCTCTTTTAACCCATGCACGAGCTGATTCACGAACCAATTTGTGTTCGTCTGTTAGCAAATCGTCTAAGTTGAAATAATCTGGAGCTTGAAATAGGTCTGGTTTCATTTTTATTAATTTTAGCAAAGCAAATTTACACAATAAAAATATAACAAATACAAGTTAAATTGTTATATTTTTTTATATCAAAAATAAAATTAATAGGAATTTGGCAAATAAATTGTAGTTTATTGATAATTTATAGACTATTTTTGAATTCCAAAAACAAAATTAAATGAGGCTGATCATCTCTTTTTTATTTTTCTTGATACTTAATACTGCTGTGGCTCAAACAAAAAAGGAGTTTACTGAACAAGAGTATCTAGAATTACAGGATAAAATTCGTTTCAGCATGAATGGTAACTTTGACCAAGGTCTAGAGTATGCGGCTGAATTACAGAAATCTAACAACGAAGAGCACGTAGCTTTTGCTTATGGTGCTGGATCATACATATATGAATTAAAAAATAATAGAGTTAAATGTGATGAATGGTATAGAAAGGCATTGACTTACTATGATAAACTTCCAGAATCTGTTCAAAAAATTAATCTAAGGGCCTACCTATATAATTATAGAGGATTAACGGAATGGAAAAGAAAAAATTTCAGTAATGCTTTAAGTAATTATCAGGAAGGAATTAGGCTTTCTACTAAAACATCTGATGTTATACAGATCGTAAAATTTAAAAGTAATATTGCTTTAGTTAATGAAGAAGTAGGTAACTACGAACTTGCTATTAAGAATCTTAGACAGAATAGTGACTTTGTAGATAAGAATGAAAGCCTATATGAAAAAGACCAATTTCAAAATAATAAAAGTAATATTTATACCAATTTAGGAAATGTCTATGAAGGATATTTCATGAAGGAACGCGGTAAAACAATTTTATTAGATTCGGCCGAGTACTTTTACAAAAGAGCAATAACTTATTCTCAAAATTATTTAAACAATAAAATTGCCTCTACGCTTAGTTTAGGAAATATTTATTTGTACAAGAAAGATTTTAAAAACGCAGAGAGAACTTACTTTGATATTGCGATGTATGCAAAACAAAATAATGATGATGGTTATTATAGAATTGCAAATTACAATTTAGGGGATCTTTATTATTCTCAAAAAAAGTACGACAAGGCTTTGGTTTTTTTGAAAAAAGTGGATTCTATTTCTGTTAAAGGAAAAAAGATAGATAGAATTTCTTTTCAATCTAATTACCTGCAGGCTAAAATTTATAATGCAAAAAATGAACCTGAATTAGCATTCAAACACTCTAAATTATATTTGGATTCTTATGAGCAATTTGAAGGAGATTTAAGAGAAGAAGCTTTAGAAGTTAATTACAAATTAGGAACAGCTAATCTAAGTGATGAGATGATTAGTATCCAGGAAAAGTATAAGTATGAGGTTTTATGGAATAAAGCGCTAAAAGTTTTCTATGTTATTTTGGTAGTGGGAATTGTATTTTTTCTAATTAAGAATATTCGAGATAAAAATAAAGCACAAAAGAAAATGAATGCTTTAATTGAAGAATTTAAAGCTAATTTGGAGAAAAAAGAAATTGAAAAAGCTGAAATCGAAAAAGCGGCAATTGAGAATACGGTATATGTAGAGGAAATTCCGGAATTGGAAGAAGCTTTCCTTAAAAAGGAAAATGCAAATCTTAGTATTGATGAGGCAAAAGAAAATAAAATTGTAGAAAAACTATTGGCACTAGAAGATAAACTAGAATACCTAAATGCCGACTTTACGCTTTCGTATGTTGCCAAAAAAATCAAAACCAATACAACCTATTTATCTTATGTTGTCAATAAAAGATTTGGTAAATCTTTTGGAGAATATTCTAATGAGCTGAAGATTAATTATGTTATTAATCAAATGATTACTAATCATTTATATCGTAAATATTCGACTCAGGCAATTGCAGAGAGTGTAGGTTTTAAAAATGCAGTTTCATTTGCAAAATCGTTTCGCAAAAGAACTGGAGTTTCTCCAGCTCAATTTGCGAACAATATTTAAAGCTGATATTAACCACTTCCATTTCCACTACCTTTTGCAGGATTGTTTGTTGGATCAACAGGATCGCCATCGCCGCCTCGTATGACTTTTTGAGCTCCTCTATCTATTTTTTCTAACTCAAAATCGTTGATATTTGATATTTTAGTTTTCATGTCTTAAAAGTTTAGTTGTTTTTACATTATTTTCTTAAATAAGAATTAGCCACTTCCATTTCCGCTTCCTTTTGCAGGATTGTTTGTTGGATCAACAGGATCGCCATCTCCGCCTCTTATAACTTTCTGAGCTTCTTTATTTAATTTCTCTATTTCGAAGTCTTTTATATTTAATATTTTAGTTTTCATGTCTCTCTTTTTTGGATTACTTTTATATTCTATTTTTTATGTTTTTATTAATAAGAATTAACCTCCAGTAACACCGCTTCCATTTCCGCTTCCTTTTGCAGGATTGTTTTTTGGATCAACAGGCTCGTCATCACCTCCTCGTACAGTTTTTTGAGCTTCTTTATTCAATTTTTCTACTTCGAAATCTTTGATTTTTAATATTTTAGTTTTCATATCTCTCTTTTTTTGGATTGCTTTTATATTCTATTTTTTATGTTTTGATTAATAAGAATTAACCACCAGTAACACCGCTTCCATTTCCGCTTCCTTTTGCAGGATTGTTTTTTGGATCAACAGGCTCGTCATCACCTCCTCGTACAGTTTTTTGAGCTTCTTTATTTAATTTTTCTATTTCGAAATCTGTGATTTTCAATATTTTAGTTTTCATATCTCTCTTTTTTTGGATTGCTTTTATATTTTATTTTTTTAATTTAATTAAGGATTAACCACGCCACTTCCATTTCCTCCTCCGCCTTTTGCAGGATTGTTAGGATCAGTAGGGTCATCTCCGCCACCTCTTACTGTTTTTTGAGCATCTTTATTCAATTTTTCTATTTCGAAATCTGCGATTTTTAATGAATTAGCTTTCATATCTTTCTTTTTTTTGGATTGCTTTTATATTTTATTTTTTTAATTAAGGTTTAACCACGCCACTTCCATTTCCTCCTCCGCCTTTTACAGGATTGTTAGGATCAGTAGGTTCATCTCCTCCGCCTCTTACTATTTTTTGAGCTTCTTTATTCAATTTTTCTATTTCGAAATCTGCGATTTTTAGTGAATTAGTTTTCATATCTTTCTTTTTTTGGATTGCTTTTATATCTTATTTTTTTAATTTGATTAATTAAGGATTAACCACACCACTTCCATTTCCACCACCACCTTTTACAGGATTGTTTGTGTCATTTCCTCCGCCTCTAATTGTTTTTTGGGCTTCTTTGCTTATTGTTTCTACTTTAAAATCTCCTAATGTTAATGTTGTATTTTTCATGTTTTTAAATTTTATAGTTTAAATTTTTGTACTATTAATCTTTCATAAATATTTTTTTTCAGCTTTATTAAATGCGACAAAAAGAGCGCTGAAAATTGGTTTATGCTAAAAGTTTTTTTGGGTTTTATTTTGGTCAAAAGCAGTAAAAAATCGAATCTTATTTGTGAGGTAAAACTTTCAAATTACGGTCTGCTTTTTGCTTAATAGGGGGGAGTTTTTTTCTGCTGATTTGAGGTGTTTTTTGACGATTTGAAGCCGTTTTTTAAACCTCTTTTTTATGATTTTTGTTCTTCAAAATCATAAGTTTTTCTTGTCCTTATTTTCATGTTTTTCGATGTTTAGATTATTACTTATCCAAAACTAGAGAAAAAGCGAAACCGTTAATCGAAAATGAGCTCTGTGAGCTTTTTAGAAAGAAAAAATAAGCGTAATCATTTGGTATACAATAGTTTGTAATGTGTACTATACTTGGTATAATTTATAAATTGTATGTGGTATAATTAATAAAATGTATGTGTTTATGCGATTTTTATCAATAAAAACACCAATATTTGCAGTGTAATTATGATTTAAAAACGATCAAAAACGATGCTAAAACTGGTCCAAAAATTTCTACAAATCAATCGATACTCAGACATAAAAAATGAGTTCAAGGATCTGTTTTTGTCTCATCCAAACTATCCGAGTTTGTTTGCCATTACAGACTCGTTTGATTTGCTTTCGGTAGAGAACGCAGCGGTGAGAGTTTCGAAAGAACAAATAGTAGATTTACCACCTAACTTTTTGGCGTATTTTAAAGATGAATTAATTCTTGTAGAAAAGATTAAAAATGGTGTTCGCATTACAACATCAAAAAAAGGAAGTCAGAAATTATCTTATGACAATTTCCTTTTAGATTGGAATGGAGTTATTGTAGCGATCGAACCAAATAATGTTGTTGCAAGAGAAAATTTAAAAGTAGAGTACAATTGGATAAAATATTTTTTACCGCTTTTACTTTTAACAGGATTGTCATTTTTTTATAACGGCTACAATTTATTAAGTTCTGTTTTTTTAGTGACTTCTGTAATAGGTTTAATTGTAAGCATTTTTATTGTGCAACAGAAATGGGGAGTCAAAAATACTGTGATTTCTAAATTCTGTAATTTAAGTTCTAACTCTTCTTGTCATTCAGTTATAAGTTTCAATGATGATATAGCTAATAAATGGTTGAGCTTTTCAGATTTACCATTATTATTCTTTAGTTCTAGTATCATTGCCATCTTAGTAGCGCCAGCAAGCTCTGCTGTATTTGTTGGATTTTTAAGCCTTTTGGCAATTCCATTAGTAGTTTGTTCTATTTGGATCCAAAAATTTGAAATTCAAAAATGGTGTGTAATGTGTTTAGCAGTTTCATTTATCATTTTAATTCAGAGTATTGCTTGGTTTTCATCAGATCTTTTTACGTTAAGTTTTAGCTTAAATACTATTTTTCCTTATGTGTTTTCTCTTTTGCTTTTAATTCCGATCTGGGCTGTAGTAAAAGTGATGATCAAGAATATGTTAGACAATGAAAACTCATTAAAAGAGCTTAAAAAATTTAAAAGAAATTATTCTCTATTAAATTTCTTATCTAAAAAAGTAAAATATACAAAAGGATTTGAAGATTTGAGAGGTTTAACTTTTGGAAACAAAAGCGCATCTGTTAGACTTTCTGTGATTCTAAGCCCAAGTTGCGGACATTGTTATAAAACTTTTCAAGAGGCATTTGAATTGGTAATGAAGTTTCCAGATAAAATTTATTTAAACGTTCTTTTTAATATTAATCCAGAAAACAACGATAATCCTTATAAGGCAGTTGTTGAAAGACTTTTAACGATAAACAGAACAACTCCAGGAAAAACTGTTGAAGCGATTTCAGATTGGTACATTAAAAGAATGATACACAAGAAATGGCTTAAAAAATGGAATGTTGATTCTGTAAGTATGATGATAAGCCAAGAAATTCAAAAACAATACGATTGGTGTTCAATGAATAATTTTAATTATACACCTGTTAAAATTGTAAATGAAAGGCTGTTTCCGAACGAATATGAATTGAATGAGTTGAAATATTTCTTAAATGATTTTGTAGACGAAGTTCAAGTATTAGAAAAAATCGCATAAGTAAGAACAAGGGTTCTGCTTTGGAAAATAAAAATAATATTAACCCCACTAATACCTGCAGTTATGTTAAAGAATATTTTGAAATTGAAAGGTGCAGTAGAATTAACTGCTAATGAGCAAAAAACAATGAACGGAGCTAGCACTCCTATTTGTGATGACGGATTTAAAGCTAAAAGATGTACAGAATTTGGAACAGTACCAGCTTATTGGAACTGCATACCAAGTAACTATGTTGGAAGCTGTTAAGATTAGATTTTTGAGCAGCAACTTTTTTACAGATTTGAGGCTCAAACCCGAAAACGTAAATAACCAGTTATGTTAGAAAAAATTTTAAAGAGCAAAGAAACTAAGAAACTGACTAAAAAAGAGCAGAAAAACATTTTAGGTAGTGAATTTTCAACTGAACTAAATTGTGATGATGCTACGGTCGAAAAATATTATGCTTGCTAATTTGAATATATAAATAGTAACAGAGATTGAAACCTCTGTTACTATATATAAAATGGTATTAAATATGCTAAAGAAAATTCTAGATCTAAATGGTGCTCAGAGTATTAGCAAGAGTGAGCAGAAAAACATGAAGGGCGGAATTCCAGAATGTTGGATTTATGCATTAGAAGCAGGATGCTTTTTAATACCACCAGGCGAAACTTGTCCGCTAAATACATCATCCGGTATTTGTGATACAAGTCGTCTTTGTTGTTGAATTTTTAACTTTTTTAAAAGTAATACGATATAGCCTTATTTAGAATTTAGTCATGTTTTTTTTGAATGTATAGGCGCTCGATCGTGGAACATTGAGCATATTCTCAGTATTGATGATTGGTACTGAGATTCTTAGGAGTTGGCCGCCGCGTTAATTTTATTTGGTTAGGGTAAACCGCGGCCATGTCCTAAAGAAATTGTGTTGCTAAAAATTTGTTTATAAATACTGAAACAGAGAAGATTTAGGTCTTCTCTGTTTTTTTATTTGCCTAGTTGTCTTCTTAAAAGAGAATTCTCTTCTTCTAGTTTTTGATTGTATTTACTAATAATCTCTATAATATTTAGATATAAAGTGTGGTCCTTCTCCTTATCTTGAGAAATATCATCTTTAAGTTCATCAACATCTTTGCCTAAAATTTTTGCAAATTGCATCCATTCATTTTCTCGTATTCGAGATACTCCTCTTTCTTTTTTAGAATAGGTTGTCTGCTCCATGGCAAGCATGTCAGCCATCTGTTTTTGCGAGAACCCTTTTTCTTTTCTGGCTTTTACTAGATTTTTATGTAACATAATATTTAGGAAAATAAATAAGCAATTTACAGTTATTTCTTAATAATTTTCACTCTATTTCAAAAATATCCTAAAAAATTCCTAAGAAATTTCTTTCTTTATTTAAAGAATTAACGATTTTTGAAAAATTAAAAGGGAGTATTTGTTTTTAAAGGCATTCCTTTTAATAAAAAATATCAATAACTAAAGAATAAGAAAATGAAAAGATTGCAAAAAATGGGTCTTGAAAATGTAAAGAAATTGTCAAGAGAAGAAATGAGAATTATTACAGCAGGAAAGTATGTTGAAAGACAAGGAGGTGTTTGTGTATCGACAAGTTCTTGCAGTTCGGGTTGTGCAGTTACTTCCGATGGAGAAACTGGGGTGTGTGACAACTGCTGTTACGCGTAGCATTGAAAATATTGTAATGTGAATTATAGTTTCACTACTAGCATAGTAGTGAAACTTATTTTTTAAGTAGTAAAGATGTCAAAAAAAATTATTATACTTTTTGCCTTATGTTTTAGTCTTTTGAATTATAGTCAGACAGCCGTTAAATTGCACGGAACTATTTTGACAAAAGACAATATTAACGATACAATATGTTTTGTTCCAGAAGCTTTTTTAGATAAAAAATACTATTCAAATGAAACTTTTAAAGCTAAAATTATTAATAACGAGTTTAATTTAAATTTTCGGTCTTATTATCCGCAAATGTATGTGTTGAACTTAAATAGTGAAAAGAATAATGGAAAATTTAGAATTGATTGCTTTTTTATTGACTCTAGTACGACAAAGATTAGTTTTGATTCTAACTATAAATTAAGTGTATCAAATGGGAAAACTAACACAGAGTTTTTGAAAAAATTCTTGCCTTATATTTTTAAGAATAGAAAAGAAAATCTCCATTTTTACAAATTTGATGAAAGTTTAGATGTACGACTTTGTAACTACATTGAAGAGAACCCTGATTCATATGTTGCTTTATGGTTTTTAATTGGAAGATTTAATAAAGAAGGGCATACTGAATTGTATGAAAAATGTATGAAATCTTTTTCGCAAAAAATGAAGGCTCAGCCACTTTGGAAAATTTTAAATGAAGAGTTTGCTGAAATAAGTATAAAAGAAAATTATAAATTTCCAGAGATACTTTTAAAAAATATTGATTTAGAACCTGAAGCATTACAAGTGCCTGAATCAGAATATACTTTGATTGATTTTTGGTTTAGTCGTTGCCGCCCTTGTCTAGAAGAACTTCCAAAATGGATTGACCTTTATGAAAAATATAATTCAAAGGGATTGAATATAATTAGCATTTCTACAGATAAGACCGAAAATGTAAAAAACTATTGGCAAAAACGAGTAGTCGAAAAAAAAATGCCTTGGAAAAATTATTTAGATGAGAACGCTATTTTTGCGACCAAAGAAAAAATAGTTTCTTTTCCCACCAATTATTTGTTGAATAATAAAGGTGAGGTTATTAAAAAAAATGTTACTCCTGAAGAACTAGAAAAATTATTAATTGAAGCTTATAAAATTAAAAGTTATTTTGATAATTATATTACACAACCTTCAGTGCTTATTAAGAATTAAGCAATGTACACTGCTAATTTTTCATAAATAAAAGTGTAAATATCCTTCATAATGATTATGACTAATTTTGATTATCTTTTTCAATACTTAGAAAGAGAAAATATATCTATAGATAAAACCGAATTTCTGTTTCAAGTTCAATCACATCCTGATTATCCTACATTGCTTTCAATATCAGATACGCTTACTTTTTTTGATATTGAAAATGGTGTTCTAAAGTTAGATTTTGATTCTTTTGAATTTTTGCCAAATCGATTTGTTACTTTTTTAGATGATTCTAGCCAATTGTATTTAGTCGAGAGAACTCAAGATCATACATATATTTACTTTGATTCAAATAAAATAAAAAGTTTAGATCTCTTTCAATTGAAAAATAATTGGAGAGAAATAGTGTTTTTGGTTGAAAAACCTGAAACAGAAATTATTGAAAAAAGTAATAGAAAAAGAATCCAACTTCTTTTTCCGGCATTATGTACAATTTTACTTTTTGTTGTTTTATTTTTATTAAAAGTAGATTTAAAAGTCTATTTGTTTTTTATATTTCCAACAGTAAGAATTATTTTTTCAATTGCATCATTAAAGAATTTATTTGGTACAAAAAGTGATTTCTTTAATAATTTTTGCAACATTTCTTCTACATCAAGTTGCTCTGATGTTTTAAGCTCAAAAAAATGGAAACTATTCGAATATATAAATTTGAGCGATGTCAGTTTTGTATTTTTTGTGTTTCAATTTTTTCTGTTTTTCTTTTCAATTATCATAAATTCTATAAATGATTTTTTTCAAATTCAAAAAATATTTTTATCACTAGCCATGCCTGTAATATTGCTTTCAATTTACTATCAAATGAAAATTGAAAAAAAATGGTGCCCAATATGCTTATCCATAAGTTTGATCCTTATTGTTGAATTGGTTTTTATTCATTTGTTATTTAGCGGTGATAGCAGGTTATCAATAAATTATATTTCAATAACTGCTTTAAATTTTTCCTTGGTTTCATATGGGTGGTATATTGGTAGAGATTCATTAACTGAGCATAAAAATTTGAAGGAATTTCAATTAAAGGCAAATCGTTTTATGAGAAATTATCCCCTGTTTAAAAGTTCCTTACTGTTTAAACCAAAGGTTGAATTAGTAAATAGCCCGATTGTTTTAGGAAATGATAGTTGCAAAACAGAAATTACAATAATTACAAGTCCATTTTGTGGCCATTGTAAAACTGCTCATTTTATTTTAGAAAAAATTTATGAATCTCATAGAGAAGATATCAAGATTAAAATTATCATAAACACAAATATTGATAATCAAACAGAAAAGAAAAAGGTTTTTTTTAGAATTTTACTATCAATCTATTTACAAAAAGGTGAGAGAGAATTTATAGACGCTCTTAATTATTGGTTTAATAATCAGAGTATAGAGTTATGGTTGGAAAAATATAAGATGAAATACAATCAGGAACAAATAGATTATTTATACAGAGTATCTAATATTTGGTGTGAACAAAATAGATTTACTTTTACACCAGCAATATTTATAAACGGATATATTTACCCAAAAACTCATTATAGGGAAGACTTAAAATTTTACATCAATGAAATTATAGAAGATGAGCTTTGAGTCAAAACTAAAATCAATAATAATTATTTATCACTTCAATAAACTAAAAAAGACTATAAAAGCGCATTAAATCAGTGACTTATAGTCTTGATTGGTGTTTTGTTTTAATTTAAATTTACTTTTTATTTCTTTTTCTTTAAGTCAGGAAATTTATTGTTAAATTGCTTTTGATTTAATTAATTTAAAATTGAAAAAATTCACTCATTATAGACAAGCAGATAATAAAGATTGCGGGCCAACATGTTTAAAAATTATTGCTAAATATTACGGCAAGACAATCAATATTCAGGAGTTGAGAGATTTTAGCGAAACAACTCGTGAAGGAAGTAATTTGCTTTTTCTGAGTGATGCCGCCGAAAAAATCGGATTTCGAACTTTAGGGGTAAAATTGTCTGTAACAAGAATTGAAGAAGCTCCTTTGCCATGTATTCTTCATTGGAATAAAGACCATTACGTTGTACTTTATAAAATAAAAAAAGGCAAATATTATATTTCAGATCCTGCTTTTGGGCTTTTGGAATACAATAAAGAAGAGTTTGTGAAATTTTGGATCGGAAATAATGCCGATGACCAAACAAAAGAAGGAATTGCACTTTTAATTGAAGCTACGCCAAAATTCTTTGAATCTGATTTCGAGAAGGAAGAAAACTCAGGTTTAGGACTTGGTTTTCTTTCTAAATATTTATTCCAATACAAATCATTCCTGATCCAGTTAGCTATCGGGCTTCTGGCAAGCAGTTTACTCAATTTAATCTTTCCGTTTTTAACGCAGAGCATAGTCGATGTGGGGATTCAGAATCAGAATATTCATTTTATTTATCTGATTCTTTTTGCCATGCTTTTCATCTTTGCAGGAAGAACCGGATTGGAATTAATCAGGAGTTGGATTCTGCTTCATTTATCCACTAGAATCAATATTTCGCTCATATCGGATTTCTTTATCAAATTAATGAATCTACCGATTTCCTTTTTTGATGTGAGGATGACAGGAGATATCATGCAGCGAATTAACGACCACCGCCGAATCGAAAAAATACTGACCACATCTTCTTTAAATGTGCTTTTCTCTGTGATTAATATGTTTGTAATGGGTGCAGTTTTAGCCTATTTTAATCTCCAAATATTTTTGGTCTTTTTTGCAGGAAGCGTGCTTTATTTTGTTTGGATAGTTTTGTTTCTGAAAAGAAGAGAAGCTTTAGATTATAAACGTTTTGCAGAAGTGTCCAATGAACAGAGCAAAGTGATGGAGCTGATAAACGGAATGCAGGAAATAAAACTCCATAATGCCGAAAAGCAAAAACGCTGGGGCTGGGAATATGTTCAGGCAAGACTTTTCAGGGTTTCAATAAAAGGCTTGGTTTTAGAACAGACACAGACAATAGGCTCTTCGGTAATCAACGAGCTCAAAAATATTTTCATCATTCTGCTTTCGGCAAAATTAGTTATAGATGGTTCTATTACGCTAGGGATGATGCTGGCAATAAGTGCCATTGTAGGAAGTTTAAACGGCCCTGTTACGCAATTAATCGAATTTGTGAGAGAACTTCAGGACGCCAAAATATCTCTTGCCAGACTGTCTGAAATTCATCAGAAAGATGATGAAGTACAGCAGGAAGTTCATCAGACGAATGAAGTGCCTCAAAATGTCGATATTGAAATTAAAAATCTTTCTTTTAGATACTTAGGTTCAGATGTTCCAGTTTTAGATGATTTAAGTCTGATAATTCCAGCCAATAAAGTAACTGCAATAGTTGGCGTTAGCGGAAGCGGAAAAACAACTTTAATGAAACTGCTTCTGAAATTTTATGAACCCGAAAAAGGAGAAGTTTTAATAGGAAACGCGCAGCTTAAAAATATATCTCAGAAAGCATGGAGATCTAATATTGGGGCTGTAATGCAGGAAGGTTTTATTTTCAGCGATACAATTGCCAATAATATTGCTTTTGGAGTGGATCATATTGATAAAGAGAGATTAATGTATGCTGCAGATGTTGGCAATATTAAAGAATACATCAGCGGACTTCCTTTGGGTTTTAATACCAAGATAGGAGCTGAGGGAATAGGAATGAGTACCGGACAGAAACAGCGTCTGCTGATTGCAAGAGCAGTTTATAAAAACCCTGAGATTTTATTTTTTGATGAAGCCACTTCGGCTTTAGATGCCAATAATGAAAAGGAGATTATGAAGAAGCTGGATATCTTTTTTAAAGATAAAACGGTTGTGGTTATTGCACACCGATTAAGCACTGTAATGAACGCCGACCAGATTGTGGTTTTAGATAAGGGGAAAATTATCGAAATCGGAAGCCATTCGGCATTAGTGGAACAGAAGGGTAATTATTTTGAACTGGTTAGAAACCAGCTGCAATTAGGGAATTAATTATGACAGAAGACTCATTTGAATTAAGAAGCGAAGAGGTTCAGGATATCCTGACCAAAGTGCCGCATTGGATGATACGATGGGGAACCGTTTTGATATTTGCTATTATCATAATGCTGTTTTTTGTGTCCTGGTTTGTCAAATATCCCGACGTTGTAAGTACTGAAATTGTTATTACCACTAATATTCCGCCAGAGAAAATAGTATCGAAATCTTCGGGACGTATCGAAGCGATTTTAGTAAAAGATAAAACACAGATTGCTAAAAACAGCACGCTAGCAATTATTGAAAATACGGCGAATTACAAAGATGTTTTTCTGCTGAAAAAGATTGTGGATGCTTATGATATCAATAATCCTGAAAAAGCTTTTCCTTTTGCATCACTAAAAAACACGCAATTGGGCGAAATTGAAAGTGCTTTTGCGGTTTTTCAGAAAGATTATCAGGCACAGCAGCTGAATGAAAATCTTCATCCCTTTGAAATCGAAAGCAGGGCACAGAGTTCGGAGAAAATTCAAATTAAGGAAAGGCTGGATATTTTACAGCAGCAAAAGCTCTTGAACGAAAGCGAATTGGAACTTCAGAAAAACGAAATTGCCCGTTTTGAAGTGCTATTTAACAAAGGAATTATTTCTGCGCAGGAAATGGAAGCTAAAAAGCTTGGCTATCTTCAGGCGCAAAAGAGCTATAGAAGCCTTCTTTCGTCGATTTCCCAATTAAGGTCCTCTTTGATTGACAATACAAAATCGAGCCAGAATTCGCAGATAAATAGCACAAAAGAAGAAGTTAACTTAGGGCGTAATGTAGCACAATCCTTTTATCAGCTGAAAAAAGTCATAAAAGACTGGGAATTGGCTTATACACTTAAAACTTCGGTAAGCGGCGTGGTTACTTTTCTGCAGGTTTGGAATGAAAACCAGACTATCAATGTCGGAGATAATGTTTTCTCTATAATTCCAGATGCTAAAAATACTTTTATTGGAAAAGTAAAAGCTCCAGCTTTAAATTCAGGAAAAATAAAAGTAGGACAAAGAGTCAATATTCGTTTAGCAAATTATCCTGACAGGGAATTTGGTGTTTTAAAAGGAGAAATCAAAAATATTTCATTAGTGCCAGATAAAGATGGAAACTTGCTTCTTGACGTTGCACTTCCAAACGGATTAAAAACCTCTTATAACAAACAGATTAACTTTCAGCAGGAAATGAAAGGAAGCGCAGAAATTGTAACCGAAGATCTGCGTTTAATTGAACGAATCCTGTATCAGTTTAAGAACATTTTTGAACAAGTTTAATACTAATTCTAATTAACCTAAACCCAAAAAATCAATCAATGAAAAAAACACTACTTGTTGCTTTTGTATTATTATTTCAATTTTCTTTTTCAAAACCAATTACCGAAACTCAAAAGCTAGCGGCAACTTGCAAAGTTTGGGGCTTTTTAAAATACTATCATCCAAATGTTGCTGATGGAAGTAAAAACTGGGATGAACAATTATTTCAAATTCTGCCAAAAGTAGAAGAGGCTCAGACTTCCGAAGCTTTTTCTCTTGTTATAGAAAATTGGATTGATTCTTTGGGGGAAATTAAAAAACAGGAATCTTTAAAACCTGTTGTAAAAAAAGAATATTTTGATAAAAACTTTGATTTGTCGTGGGTTAATAATAAAGAATTTTTCTCGAAATCACTTTCGAAGAAATTGAAATTTATAGAAGAAAATAGAATTCAGGAAAAACAGTATTATGTTGCTTATGAATTTGGCAGTAATGGCCCTCCATTACAATTTAAAAATGAAGTAAAATATGCTGATTTTAAATGGACTGATAAAAACTTACGTCTTTTAGCCCTTTTTAGATATTGGAATTACATCGAATATTTCTTTCCATATAAATATCAAATGGATGAAAATTGGGATAAAGTATTAAATGATATGCTGCCAAGATATTATAAGCCAGAATCTGAAAAGGATTTTACTTTAGCAATGCGCGAGATCTCTGTAAAGCTAAATGATACTCATGCCGCGACTAGTATGGCTCAATTGTCGGACTATTTTGGAGATAAATTTATCCCTGTTGATGTTAAAATTATTGATCAAAAAGCTATTGTTATAGATTTGAAAAATGACTCTTTGGCAAAAATCAGCGATCTTAGAATTGGAGATGTAATTACAAAAGTAGAAGGAAAAACGATTGCCCAACTTTTAAAAGAAAATTCAAAATATGTTGAAGGGTCAAATGAACCTTCGGTTTTAAAAAATGCCTATTGGGCAATCTTTAATGGAAAAACACCAACTTTCGAGATTGAATTCATCCGAGATGGAAAAACAGCGGTAAAAACAATAAATCGATACAAATATCAAGATTTAAAAATTCAATTTCCTGATCAGGAAAAATGGAAAATTCTGGAAGGAAATATTGGATATGTAAATTTTGGAGAAGTTAAAGAAGAAGATCTTCCAAATTTGATTGCAGCACTTAAAAATACAGTTGCTATAATTTTTGATGATAGGAAAAGACCTCATGATGTAATATATCCGCTTGCAGATTGGCTTAATCCTGAACCTGTAGAATATGTGAAGTATGTAGATCCAGACGTTAATTATCCAGGTCGATATGTTTGGAGAAAAGAGGAAGAAAAAATAGGAAAGATTAATAAGGATAATTATAAGGGCAAAGTAATTGTTTTAATCGATGAAAATGCCGTTAGTCATGCTGAACATACAGCAATGGCGCTACAAACTGTTCCTAAATCGACAATTATTGGTTCTCAAACCGGAGGCGCAGATGGTGCAAATACAAGATTTTTGATCATTAAAGGATTTTCTTCGTCGTTTACTTGTTACGGAGTTTTTTATCCAAACAAAAAAGAAGTACAACGTATCGGAATTGTTCCTGATATCGAAGTAAAGCCTACTATTTTAGGTATTCAACAAGGAAGAGATGAGGTTTTGGAAAGAGCTGTTCTTTTTGCTAAAAAGGGCAAGTAATTAAAAATATAATAAACAATATTATGAAAAGAAACATCTTTTTTTGTCTAATGTTATTGGGGACAGTTGCTTATTCTCAAAAAAAAGATTGTACTAAATTTAGGACTGGAAAGTTTGCAGCTCCAGTTTTTCCAGATGAATATGCCATTCGAAAAGATTCTATTGAAGAGGGTTATATGAATGGAGAATTGCAAACCGTTTGGAGTGTCAAATGGCTAAGTGATTGTAAATTTGAAAAGGTTTGTATTAAAAATTTAGGAGCAGAAAATGTTAAAATTGGGGATAAAAGTGTAGCAGAAATAATTTATACAGATGATGAATGTGTTACTTATTCAATAGTATATTTTAATGAAGAAAACCCGAATGGAATAGATTTTCAAAGAGGAGTGTGTTTGCAAAAAGAGTAATTTATTTAAAGATGTTTTTTACATCTTTAAATAAAAATCTTTAGTAAGCTCAATATATTTTGGAGTATAAACATGACGATCGATTTCGATAACCAATTCATCGATTTCAATTTCAGAAACTTCATTTCGGCTAAAAGCCAATAAACTGCGTTTGATTTCTGATTTTGGAGTTCCTTTTACGCGAGTAATCTTTAATGGAAACAATTCTGCTTCTTTTGCTAAAGCAATGAATTTTTCTTCTTCTTTAAAAGGAATAATTAAGGCAAATATTCCGTTTTCTGAAAGCAATAAATCGGCAGCTTCGACTAATTCTTCAAAAGGCATTGCATCTTGAAAACGAGCTAAATCACGTTGTTCGCTATCTGTTTTATAGTCTTCCGCATAAAAAGGCGGATTCGAAACGATTAAATCGTATTCATCTTCTGGTTCATCAATAAATTCATCTAAACCAGCATGAAAACAGAATAATCGATCGCCCCATGGAGAACTTTCAAAATTTTCTACAGCTTGCTCGTAAGCATCTTCATCAATTTCAAGTGCATCAATTTGTTCCGCGTGAGTTCTTTGCGCTAGCATTAAAGCAATAATTCCAGTTCCAGCACCAATATCTAAAACACTAAAAGGATTATGATGAACAGGGGCCCAAGAACCCAATAAAACACCATCTGTGCCTACTTTCATAGCGGTTTTGTCTTGTTTAACAGAAAATTGCTTAAACTGAAACATAGTAAATTCTAATTTATTATTAAGATTTTGAATTCAGACAAGAAACTGAACACTTAAAACTGAGACTGAACACTAAATTAAAGATACATCTCAATAAGACCTTCAGGAAGATCCATGATTACTTTTTTGTTTTCGCGATCGATTTTTACAAGAAACTGATCAATCATTGGAACTAAGATTTCAACTTCGCCATTTAAAACTTCAAAAAGAGGCTGTGCAGTTGAATCATTAATAGAAGTTATTTTTCCAAAAACGCCTAAACGTTTGTCTTCAATTTCGAAACCAATAACTTCATGGAAGTAGAATTTGTTACCAGTAAGTTTTGGTAACATAGTTAAAGGAAGATAAATAGGACTGCCAAGAAGAGCATCTGCATCTTCTTCGGTATTTACATCTTCAAAACGAACTCTTAAAAAGTCGTTTTTGTGTAATGAACTTGTTTCAATAAAAAAAGGAACCAAGTGTTTGTTGCTTTCAACAAACACTGATTCCAGATTTTCGTATAACTCAGGCTCATCTGTGTCTAAATAGACCAAGACTTCACCCTTGAAACTAAATTTTTTAGCGATTTTACCTAAATAAAAACAATCTTCTTTACGCATTATCGCTAAGTAAAATTATGCTTCAGTTGTTTCGTTATTCTCTTCAGCAGCAGGAGCTTCTTCTGTAGCTTCAGCAACTTCTTCAGCAGCCTCTTCTGTAGCTGCGGCAGCAGCTTCAGCTTGTGCAGCAGCATCAGCAACACGTTTAGCGTTAACTTCTTGCTCAGCTTTTAAAGCTTTTGCTTTCACATCAGCTTTTGCTTTAGATAAACCTTCTTTTTTAGCATCAACTTTTCCAGCTTTTGATTCTAACCAAGCAGTTAATTTAGCATCTGCTTGCTCTTGTGTTAAAGCACCTTTACGAACTCCTCCATCAAGGTGGTGTTTCAATAAAGCACCTTTGTAAGAAAGGATAGCTCTTGCAGTATCAGTTGGTTGTGCACCATTGTGTAACCATTTAACTGCGCTGT
>Ga0160502_100238_pt1 | contig 57214 bp, 56 predicted proteins | sample DIDnMG_14_FD_108237 | JGI IMG/M metagenome (GOLD analysis project Ga0160502, IMG submission 108237) | Enriched soil microbial communities from UW Madison campus, WI, USA - DID2933_E24_Xylan MG | ecosystem: Environmental > Terrestrial > Soil > Unclassified | place: USA: Madison, Wisconsin... | reverse complement strand
GCAATGTGACGGAGACGAAGCAGTTCATCGTGAACGTGTTGAAGCAATCGGCGCTGAACGATAGCGAATCGGTAGCAGCCGACAAGACGGCGCTGGCGATCGGCTTCACAGGCAATGAGACAGCCTCGGCGGTGACGGGCAATCTGACGCTGCCGCTCAGCGGAGCGAGTGGCACAACGATCGCCTGGGCAACGAGCGATGCGAATGTGATCGCGGCAAGCGGCGTGGTGACGCGCCCGGCGAATGCGTCCGGCGACAAGGCGGTGACGCTGACAGCGACGATCACCAAGGGCAATGTGACGGAGACGAAGAGCTTTACAGTCACGGTGCTGAAGCGCGTGAAAACGCCACAGCCTGCTGCGGCGAATATTATGGTCGTCAACCGCGAGCAGAATCAGTCGGATACGATTGAGGTTGGCGGCTTGCAAGCTGGCGATGTCGTGCGCGTATACAGTGCCTTGAATGTATTGCTGGGCACAGAGACGGTTGGCGCTCAGGCGACTTCGGCTACCGTTACCGTCGCGCAACTGGGAACAGGCGGCGGTACGGTTCTGGTGTCTGTCACCCGGGCAGGTCTGGAGGAGAGCGACAAGGCCACGGTTGCTTATGCTGCCGAGGGAGCGAAGCCGTTCGTCATCAGCGATGGCTCGCTGACAACCACCAATGGTGTACTGGCGAAGGTGACCGTCTCGCCTACTGCGGGTATGACTCACAGCGGCAATGAGGTGGTTATCTTCCAACTGATGCGCGGCAATGAGCCGGTCAGCATCGTGGTGCTGGAGAAGGATGTGGCTTCTGCCGAGGAGTTGAAGGCTCACTTCAACGTATCTGGCGCCAACTACTCCGTAAAAGTGTTTGTAGCGGACGCCTACAGCGGCAGCTTCACGGAAGTGGGCAATGCGCTGGCCGATCCGGTTGTTCTGAACTAATCCCTGGTTATATCCTTGTCCATCGAACCTGGCCGCAGGGCCGGGTTCGATGATTCCATGAAAGAGAGGAAACATGGCGTGAACAAACGTTGGTTCCATCTAATGATTATTGCGGTGCTCCTGCTGGCAGCCATTCCGGGTCATGCATGGGCGGCCTCGAATAATGTCACGATTACGGATATTACGAGCAAGGTGCCTGGGGATACGATTACGATCGCCGGATCATCCAGCTATTCAGAAGTGATTGTCAAGGTTGTTGCACCGAACAATACCGTGCTCTATTATGATGTCGTGAAGACAAGCGGCGGCACGTATTCGGTATCCATCAAGCTGCCTGCCGGGGCAACGCTGGGCACCTATACGGCGGCGGTCGGCCAAGGAACAGACGTTGCCTCCGATCCGTTCGAGGTGAAGGCAGCCTCGACCTCTGGCGGCTCCACTGGCGGTGGCGGTGGCGGCGGAGGCGGAGGAGACGCCTCCACGACAACACCAAGCAACAGCCAGCAGATTCAGGTTGCGGGCGGTCAGGCTGTGCTGAACGGTGCAGTCATCGATATACCTGCCGCGGCGCTGGACAGCAGCATGCGCATTACCGTTGTGAAGGTCGCGGATACATCGAAGCTTCCGGTTCCCGCAGAACAGGTGCTAGCAAGCGATGTATTTGAAATTACGAAGGACAAGAGCGGCAATTTCCTGAAGCCGATCACGATCACCTTGCCAATCAGCGTGTCAGGCATTACCCTGAGCACGCATAAAGTGGTCATCGGTTGGCTCGATGAGACCAAGGGCATCTGGGTTCCGCTTGACAATCAGCAGGTCAATTGGGCGACACGCACGCTCTCGGGAACCGTGAACCATTTTACCAAATTTGCCGTTCTCTCCGAGAAGCTCCCGAGCGATCCGAAGCCGTCTACTCCGGTTCTGACGGACATCAGCGGCCACTGGGCTGCGGCTCCGATCCAGAAGCTCGTTGCACTGAACGCGATTAGCGGCTATCCCGACGGCACCTTCAAGCCGAATAATAATATTACCCGCGCGGAGTTTGTGTCGGTGCTGACCAAGGCGTATAAGCTGGAGGCGAAGGGCAGCGCTGCATTCGAGGATACCGCTTCGCACTGGGCGAAGGACGCGATCGCGGCTGCTGTGGAGGCCGGCATCGTCAATGGCTACAGCGCCGAACGATTTGGGCCTAATGATCTCATTACACGTGAGCAGATGGCGGTGATGATTGCCAAGGCTGCCAAGCTGTCTGAGGTTGAAGCCGAAAGCTCGTTCACGGATAGCGCCGACATTGCAGCCTGGGCGCAAAAGGCAGTGGCCGCGGTATCGTCCAACGGCATTATGAGCGGCTATAAGGACGGTTCTCTGCGTCCAAAAGGATTGGCTACGCGGGCGGAAGCTGCGGCTGTCATCCTCCAGGCGCTGGCCTTGAACTAATCAGATCAAATTTAGAATCACCATACCCGAACCGCCGAGTCGGCGACAGGGATGGTGATTCTGTTTTTGGCAAAGCTAGATGGAGAGGGAAGATTGCTTTAGTAGTAAACATTTGCAAAGCGGCTTAAAAGTGCTTAAAATTAAGGAAATAGCCGATAAGGTGGCTGTACATCGCCAATATCGGCTCGTTTGTCTTCTATATCGCTTTTTTTTATAGTACAATGTTGAATAGTCCTCGTCGCAGGATGAATGGCTTGGCATCCATACATAGTTTTGTTTGCCCGCAAGCGCAAGTCGCGCTGCATAATGAACACAAGAGGAGTGAGCGCCGTGACGATTCAGATGAACACAGAATCCGGGACGATATATATTGCCGATGAGGTTGTATCTGTAATTGCCGGATCTGCCGCCATGGAGTGTTACGGGCTAGTTGGCATGGCATCCCGCAAGCAGTTCAAGGACGGCATCGCCGAACTGCTAGGCCGCGAGAATCTGTCCAGAGGTGTCGAACTTCGCCGGGAGCAAGACGTACTGCACATCGATCTGTACATCATCGTAAGCTACGGAGTCAAAATTTCAGAGGTCGCGCATAACATTCAATCCAAAGTCAAATACGTGCTCAATGAGGTGGTTGGCATTCAGGCTGATCATGTTCATGTATTTGTTCAAGGCGTTCGTGTATCTCGGTAGGGGAGGGTATCCATATGAGTAAGCGCTTTATTAATGGAAGCGACTTTACTGCAATGGTTTTTATAGGAGCTGAGCATCTGCAGCGGCATGTGGAGCATGTCAATGCGCTAAATGTGTTTCCAGTGCCGGACGGCGATACGGGAACGAATATGAATCTGACGATGAACGCCGGGGTGCAGGAGCTGCGCGGCAAGCCATCGGAATCGCTGGCAAAGGTGACGGAGGTGCTCTCCAAGGGGCTTCTGATGGGCGCAAGAGGCAACTCCGGCGTTATTTTGTCTCAGCTATTCCGCGGCTTCGCCCGCGGTGTGGCTGGACAGGAGCAGGTGACGCCTGTCCAATTCGCAGCAGCGCTGCAGCAGGGTGTTGATACGGCCTATCGAGCTGTCGTCAAGCCGGTGGAAGGGACGATTCTGACGGTTGCGAAGGAGGCTGCCAAGCATGCGGTTTACTATGCTCGTCGTGCCCAGAGCATAACAGAGCTGATGGAGGAGGTCTGCGCGAAGGCGAATGAGGCGCTGGCGCGCACGCCAGAGCTGTTGCCGGTGCTCAAGCAGGTCGGCGTTGTCGATTCAGGCGGCCAGGGGCTGGTCTATATCTATGAGGGCTTTCTGCAGAGCCTGCGCGGAGCGGATGCTGGCGGTATGCAGGAGGGATATCCAGACAGCGTTCCTCCGGGTGCGAGCCTGGAGAAGAAGGGAGCGCCGCTGGGGAGCGCGCGCGGGGCGGTTGCTCATACGGCTGCCAGCCAGGGGAGCGGGCGTTCAGCGTCTGCTGCTCCAGCCTCCGCAGCAGCCCAGTCGCAGCTTTCGACGGAGACCATTGAATATTTGTATGACATGGAGTTTTTCATTCAGCGGACGCTGGGAGGGGTTCCGGCTGTCCAGTTCGATGAGGCATCCTTCAAGCAGGCATTGTCGCAGGATGGAGACTCGATTCTGGTCATCGTTGATGACGATGTCATCAAGGTGCATGTCCACTCGCGCAAGCCGGGGGATGTATTGAATCTGTCGCTGCCGTATGGCGAGCTTACCGATATTCAGATTCTGAACATGCGTGAGCAGCACCGCGATCTGCTTCATGATGGCACGGTCTATGATGAGAGCATAGAGGTTGCTCCGGCATGGAGCAGCTATGCGAGCGTTGAGGAGGAGGCGCTCGCTGCCCAGATGCCTTCGGTGCTCGCCGGTGCTGCTGCGCCGAGCGCGCTGGAGGAGGTTTATGAGCTGGCGCCGTATGGAATCATCAGCGTGGCGCTGGGTGAGGGCATTGCGAGCATCTTCCTTGATAATAATGTCGATATTGTGTTGTCTGGCGGTCAGACCATGAATCCGAGCGCTGAAGACTTCGTGCAGGCAATTCATTCGCTTCCTGCAGAGCATATCTATATTTTGCCGAACAACAGCAACATTATATTGGCCGCTCAGCAGGCCGCTGAGCTGAGCGAGCGGCAGGTGACTGTCATACCGACCCGCTCGATTCCGCAAGGGATGGCGGCGCTGCTGGCCTTCAAGGATCATGAGACACCGCAGCGCAATGAGGCGTTCATGCAGGAGGCGGCACAACAGGTGCGCTCCGGGCAGGTGACGCATGCGGTGCGCGACACGGCCATCGAGGAGCTGACGATTGCAGCAGGCGATTATATTGGCATCCAGGAGAAGGCCATCGTAGCGTCAGCGCCTGAGTTGATCGGCGTCTGCCGCGAGCTGCTCTCTCGCATGATCGGCGACAGCGGAGAGCTGGTGACGATCCTCACCGGCGAGGATGCGCCGCAGGCGGTGACCGAGGAGCTGTCGGACTGGCTGCGCGAGACGTATCCAGAGGTGGAGCTGGAGGTTCACAGCGGCGGTCAGCCTTTATATCCGTATCTTTTTGCCGTAGAATAATGTTAAGGAGAGGGGGGGAAGATCATGGGAGCACAGCAGGTCATTATTGTGACGGACAGTACAGCGGACATTGCTCGCGAGGTGCGGGAGGAGCTAGGCATCATCATGGTGCCGCTCAAGGTGCATTTCGGCCATGAGGTGTATGAAGACGCCGTAACGATCGAATCGGATGAATTCTTCACCAAGCTGATCGCTTCGGATGTATTGCCCACGACCTCGCAGCCCTCGCCGGCCGACTTCATGGCGGTCTATGACCGGCTGCTGAAGGAGCATCCTGGCGCAGCGATTATCTCGTTGCATCTGTCCTCAGCGCTTAGCGGGACGTACCAGTCGGCGCTGCTGGCAACCTCCTTGCAGGAGCAGGAAGGGGATATTACGGTCATTGACTCGAAGATGGCCTCCTACGGCTACGGCATTGCGGTGGTGAAGGCAGCCCGGATGGCGAGGGAAGGGGCGGGCAAGGAGGAGATTCTAGCCGAGATTGCCCGGCTGCGTCAGGATATTCGGCTGTACTTCCTGGTGGATACACTGGAATATTTGCAAAAGGGCGGAAGGATCGGCAAGGCGGCGGCACTGTTCGGCTCGATTCTGAACATTAAGCCGATCTTGACCGTAGATAATGAGGGTATGGTTGCCGCAGTGGACAAGGTGCGTGGTCAGCGCAAGGCAATGGCTCGAATGATGGAGCTGCTGAAGCAGGACTTCGACGGTGTGCCCGTTCATATTATGATGGCCTCTGCACACCATGAAGGCAATGCGGCGGAGCTGCTGGAGCTGGCGAAGGCGCATTTTGATGTGCGCGAGGTCGGCTTTACGAAGCTGGGCGCGGTCATCGGCACCCATGTGGGTCCGGGCGCAGCCGCTATTTTCATGTCAAGGGCGTGAGGGTGGAACGATGACGATGGTTATAGATCAGATTTCTGTCCGCCAAGTGAAAGGCGTGAGTGCTCCGAAGGAACAGGAGCTTCACGCCTTTGGCGTTCATACGGTTGGAGATCTGCTGGAGTATTATCCGTTTCGTTATGAGGATTACCGGATTCGGGAGCTATCCTCGGTGAAGGATGGCGAGAAGATTACGGTGCAGGGCAAGATTATGGGGGAGCCGGTCATGCAGCGCTACGGACGCGCGAAGTCCCGGTTGAGCTGTAAGGTGGCGGTCGAGCAATGGCTGGTGACAGCGGTCTTCTTCAACCGTCATTATCTGAAGGATCAGCTTCAGCCAGGGCGCGAGATTGTGCTGACAGGCAAATGGGATCAGCGCAGGCTGCAGCTAACGGTGGCGGATTCGGAGTTCCCCGGTGGCGCATCCTCCAAATCAGGCACGCTGCAGCCGGTCTATTCCGTCGGGGGCTCGCTCACGCAGAACTGGATGCGCAAGACGATCGGGCAGGCGCTGCTGCAATACGGCACGATGGTTGAGGAGGTGCTGCCGCGCGAGCTGGTGGCGCAGCACCGGCTTATGCCGCGCCGCGAGGCAATTCGGCGCATCCACCATCCCGAGGACTCGCATGAGGGGCAGGAGGCGCGGCGGCGAATGGTGTATGAGGAGTTATTTCTATTCCAACTGAAGCTGCACGCTTACCGCGCCTGGAATCGCGATCGCAAGGACGGGGTCGCCCACAAGATCGACAATGAGGCAGTGCTGGCCTTCGTCCGCCAGTTGCCCTTCGAGCTGACGGAATCGCAGAAGAAGGTGACGAACGAAATTCTGCATGACATGCGCCAGCCATACTGCATGAACCGGCTGCTGCAGGGCGATGTTGGCTCTGGCAAGACGGTGGTCGCAGCGATCGCGCTATATGCGGCTGTAACCTCGGGTCATCAGGGAGCGCTGATGGTGCCGACGGAGATACTGGCAGAGCAGCATATGCGCTCCTTGCAGCGGCTGTTCGAGCCGTATCATGTGCAGGTTGGGCTGCTGACGGGCAGCATGACGGAGCGCCAGCGGCGCGATGTGCTGGGCGGACTGCAGATGGGACTGACGCAGATTGCAGTGGGCACGCATGCGCTCATTCAGGACGGGGTTCATTTTCAACAGCTTGGCGTTGTGGTGACGGATGAGCAGCACCGCTTCGGGGTGAATCAGCGCAGTGTGCTGCGGCGCAAGGGGATGAACCCGGATGTGCTGACGATGACGGCGACGCCGATTCCCCGCACGCTGGCGATTACGGCCTTCGGCGACATGGATGTGTCGACGCTGCGCGAGCGGCCGCAGGGGCGCAAGCCGATTAAGACCTATTGGGTCAAGCACGAGCTGCTGAATCGGGTATTGGGCTTCATCCGCCGAGAGGTGTCGGCAGGCAGGCAGGCGTATCTGATCTGCCCGTTGATCGAGGAGTCGGACAAGCTCGATGTGCAAAATGCGATTGACCTGCATGTGCAGTTGCAGCAAGCCTTCCCCGATTATCGCGTCGGTCTGCTGCACGGGCGGATGGCAGCGGCGGAGAAGGAGGAGGCCATGCGCCAGTTCAGTGTTAATGAGACGCAGGTGCTCGTCTCGACGACAGTGGTTGAGGTTGGCGTCGATGTGCCGAACGCGACGCTGATGGTGGTGATGGATGCCGAGCGCTTCGGTCTGTCGCAGTTGCATCAGTTGCGCGGCCGTGTCGGGCGGGGCGCTCATCAGTCGTACTGTGTGCTCATCGCTGACCCGAAGTCGGAGATCGGGCAGGAGCGGATGAAGGTGATGACGGAGACGGATGACGGCTTCGAGGTGTCGCGGCGTGATCTGGAGCTGCGCGGCCCAGGCGACTTCTTCGGAACCAAGCAGAGCGGGCTGCCGGAGTTCAAGCTCGCCGATATGTCGAGCGACTTCGCGGTGCTGGAGCAGGCGCGCGATGATGCGGCGCAGCTCGTGGCGGATGAGCGCTTCTGGAAGCTGCCGGAGTATGGGGCGCTGCGCGAGCGGCTGACGCGGGAGCAGATTTTCCAGGGAGACTTGCTCGACTGACGCAACTTCCGGGCAGAGCCGGCATATAGTAAAGAATTGTCGGCTATCGGGCCGCTCGCAGAGACGGCCAGGCCTGAATACGGAGGTGCGCATCTCATGAGCTACAAGAAGTTCGGCATCCGCCCGGAGCTGGTCGAGCGCGTGAAGGCGAAGCTGAAGCATACGCCGACCAAGGAGCGGATCAAGCTGCTGGTGTCGGATCTGTCGAAGCAGGATCTTCAGGACCGCGGCAAGGTGCGGCGGTTGGTCAAGTCGGCGGCGGCGATCCTGAAGGAGCCGCTGACGGATACGCAGGAGGAGCAACTGGTGGCGTTCGTGATCGCCCAGAAGATTGATCCGAAGAATACGTTTCATCTCATCAAGCTGTGGGGCATGTTTCGCTAATATGTGCCGATGCCAGCCGTCCCGCCCAGGTGCCCTCGATTGTATGGGGCCGGGTGCGTACAGGAGAACGGTTCATCTGTCCTTGTGAGGGCAGGTGAACCGTTTTTTTGCCTGGAGCTTGAATGAAAGCCATCCGCTCGTGCCGATACTGGTAGTTAGGATCGATACGAAGGAGTGCAGGCTAATGGGGCAAGGGAACAAGCGCATCGGTGCGCCGTGGAGGAAAGTGCGGGATTGGATCAAGGCGGCACTAAGACAATCCGGCCGCCTGCTGCGGCTGCCACAGCACGCGCTCTACTATGTTGTTGCCAAATGGCGGGGGCAACAGCGATCCCGTCGTATGGCCCGCAGTGCGCGCCAGCTCCGCTTGCGCCCGGATTCGCTGCAGTTGCTGCTCCAGGCTTGCCGCCGGATGGGGCGGATGTCCTCCGGGCCGCTGCTGGCAAGCAGCCAGCGGATCGGGAGCGCCATGGAGGCGGCTAGCGAGCTTGGCGCGCAGGCGTCTATGGATGCTGCCGACTCCGCGGCCTTATCCCAAGCGGCGCCGGGTGCCGCGCAGAAGTCTGGTTTGCCTGACCGCCGTCATGCAGCCAAGCACCGCTCGCTGGGAGCTGCGCGTGGTGCAAGGGGCAGGCATGACGGTACAGGGGATGAAGTCAATGCGAATGCTGATCAGGCGGGTCCTGGCAGGGGCGGTGCAGATGAGTCTGTTCGCCCTGTTCCTGAATGGTCGCCGCATGGCAGCGTGTCTGCGGAGGCTCGCTTGCGGCGTGAGCGCGAGCTGTGCAGCGAGCAGGAGACGGAGCTGCTGCACAGCATTCAGGAGCGGACGGAGCGCTGCAACCGCAATAATGTGACGCGCACTCAGGCTTATTGGGACATGTACAGGCGGCACCCGGAGCTGCATTGGGCGCTGCTGGCGCATATGGTGTCGCGCAATGGCGGCTGGAATATGACGGATCTGCAGGGCGGACTGCTGCCTGGGCTGCTGTCTTGGCAGCAGCGGGAGGATACGTTCTGGCTGCTGGAGCGGGCCAATGCTTTCATTTTTGGGGATGCTTATCCCCAACTGCTGCTGTATGAGGCGGGCAAGCGGGCGGGGCGCGATCTGTCGTATCTGTTGCCTGCGCTGGGGGTATCGCGGTTCATGTTCCCGGCCTGGCGGATTTTTTGGCGCGATCGGGATGCGGCGTTGTTGACCGTGTCGCTCATTATTAACGAGCAGCATTATATTGAGCGCAGAGTGGTGCAGCACCCGGAGCTGAGCGAGCGGGTGGTGCAGGCTTCATTTTTCGAGCTGCAATCGCTGTTGCAGCTTAATCAGGTCATCTTTCCCTATGCGGCTTGGCCTCAACCGCTGCGGCTGGCGGGTCTGATTCTGGAGAACTTCGGTCATCTGGAGGAGCGGATTGAATTCGGCAAGCAGCTATATGCGCTGCTATTTGCTGTTCCCGAGGTGCACCAGGGCGTTGTGCGCTTCGCTCGCGCTGTTCGTCATAGCGGCTCCAGAGCGGACTATGCGCCGCATCTGTTTGCTCCAGGCCAAGCGGAGGGTGCTGGCAGCAATGGAGGCGAGGCGTCAGGGGCGGCGGACAGGCGGCAGGACGCGGGCAGGCTGATCCTTAGCCCGATGCTGTCGCAGGCTTGGCCGGATCGTCCGCTGGAGCGCCCCGTGCCGGGAGATTGGTTTGCGGGATTGGGGGATGTGGAGCGTCATCTGACACGGCTGAGCCTGCCGCCGTCATTTGAGATGACGAATGAGTATGGCTTCGGCTTGTCCAAGCTCAAGCTTGCCGCTGCAGCGGCAAGGAGCGCAGGCTGGTCGCAGGGATAGCAGGGGCGAGGAAGGATAGCTGGAGGAGGGAGACGGCGAGCGCGTGCTTGCTGCCTCCCTTTTTGCCATGCAATCCGTCAGGGGTAGGACGTAAATAATTTCCTGTTGCATAACGAATGTTTGTTCGGTATATAATAGATACGAACATATATTCGTTGTGCGGCGGAGGGCGAAGAGCCGGGGCAGCCGCTTGTTATGGAGGGGGAGAAAAAATGGAGCGAGTCATCATGCTGGTGGATTGCCAATCGTTCTATGCATCTGTGGAAAAGTCAGCCCACCCCGAGTATCGCGATCGGCCGCTCGCTGTTGCAGGCGATCCTGCACGGCGCTCCGGCATTATTCTGGCTGCGTGCCCGCTCGCCAAGGAGCGCGGGGTGACGACGGCGCAGCGGCTGGGTGAGGCGCTGGGACAATGCCCGGAGCTGGTCGTCATCCGTCCGCGCATGCAGACCTATATTGAAGCTTCGTTGAAGATTACCGAGATTTTTCATCGGTTCACCGATCTGGTAGAGCCGTATTCCATTGATGAGCAATTTCTTGATGTGACGGGCTCGCTGCGCTACTTCGGCTCGCCGCCCGAGCTGGCTCGGCAGTTGCAGGACTATATTTTGCTCAGTACCGGTGTGTGGGCGCGGGTCGGTATCGGACCGACGAAGGTGCTGGCGAAGATGGCGACGGATATTTGGGCGAAGAAGCTGACAGAGGGCGTGTTCACTTTGCCGACAGCGCGGGTGGAGGAGCTGCTATGGCCGCGTCCGATCCGCCAACTGTTCGGTGTCGGCTCGCGCATGGCGCGGCATTTTGAGCGGATGGGGCTGCGCACGATCGGGGAGCTGGCTGCTGTGCCGCTGCCGGAGCTGAAGCGGCGACTTCGGCTGCGGCTAGGTCGCAACAGCGATATTCAGGCGGAGCTGTATTGGCAGACGGCCAGGGGGCTCGATCCCAGCCCGGTAGCGCTATCGACACATGACCGTCAGCAGGCGGTTGGGCATCAGATGACGCTGCCCTATGATTACGCAGCGCCGGAGGAGATCAATACTATTTTGCTGGAGCTGAGCGAGGAGGTGTGTCGGCGCTGCCGGGCCAAGGGCTATATGGGTCGCGTGCTGGCTGTCAGCGCGCGCGGTGCGGACTATGACGCGCCTACAGGGTTCTCCAGACAGAGTACGCTGCTTGACCCGACGCATCTTACAGATGAGGTGTATGCGGCTGCGCGCAAGCTGTTCTATGCGCATTGGAATGGCGAGCCGGTGCGGCAATTGGGGGTGGCGCTGTCCGGGCTGTCTCCCGATGGGGAATACCAACTGACGATGTTTGGCGATCGGGAGCGCAAGCGGCGGCTCGCCAAGGCGACGGATACGATCAAGGCGCGCTTCGGAGCCGCGGCGCTGCTGCGCGCGTCTTCTCTGACGGATGCTGCCCAGGCGCGTGAGCGCGAGGCGAAGATTGGAGGGCATTATAAATGAGCAAGAAGCTGGAGGGCAATGGGCGCTGGGAGTCGAGCCGCATGATGCTGCCCGAGCATCGGGAGCAGTATCTGCTGATGAAGGAGGGGGGCAATTCGGAGCAGGCTCGTGCGCAGATTCCGACCCGCGAGGAGCTGGAGCTGATCCGTGATGTGGTGCTGCTGCCGATGATGCTCAGCGTAGTCGAGAAAAACAGCCGCGAAATCGAATTGTCCGGCTACTCGATGAAGGGGCTGTATATCAAAGCGTCGCAGGTGCTGCTGACCCGCATTCATCATGATCTGGCGCGAACCCGGCGCGAGCTGCGCAACCGCAGCATCAAGGTATTCGAGGATGAGCGGATCGACAGCGCGCTGCATTATCATTTTATATGCCGGGGCTACGAGAACCAGTTTGCGATGCTGCGCGATGTGATCCGCTCGGAGATGAGCATGCGCATCGCCCGATATGTGCAGGAGATGTTCCGCTAGCTGGCAGCGCTCTAAGCGATCGGGGTGCCGCTTGCTAGCGGTTGCTCGGGCTGCAGCAGCACGACATCACCTTCTCCGGGCACGGCGCCCAGCACGAGCACCTCGGACTTGAAGCCGGCGATGCGGCGCGGGGGAAAGTTAACGATGGCGACTACTTGCCGCCCGATCAGTTGCTCTGGGGTGTAGCGCTGCGTAATCTGCGCTGAGGAGCTCTTAATGCCTAGCTCGCCCAGATCAATCTGCAGCCGTATGGCGGGCTTTCGGGCCTCTGGGAAGGGCTCGGCCTGTAGGATGGTGCCGATCCGCATGTCGAGCGCCATAAAATCGTCTAAGGTTGCCATGATGGGGTTCCTCCTAAGTGAAATAGCGAAAGACCCGGGCTTCGCCGCTGCGGCGCCCGAGTCTCCTGCGAGGTGTAGTCTTGCCTGTCCAGCCTTGCGAGCCTGTATGACGCTCAGGCTCAGGATGATGGGTCATCGTAGTCGACGATATGCTTGACGATCTGTGAGATCAGCTTAATCTTGCCGGGCGGACAGCCCTCAAGCATATCGATAATCTCGATGCGCAGAAAATCATTGGATGCCTTGTTCGTGCCGCCGAGAATATATTCCGGCGTTTCCTCAAGCACAACGCAAAGCTCGGAGAGTCTATCCAGGTTAACCGGTGTTCTGCCACGTTCGATCTTGCTTATGTAAGCATTGGAAACATCGAGCTGCTCGGCAAGCTTCTCTTGAGTTAATCCCTTGTTCTCCCTCGCTTTTCTGATTCGTTTCCCGATTAATGTGTAATCAAAGCTCATCTCTATCACCTATCCTGAAGTACAGGGGTTGAGCCAATAGCAGGCCCCCTGTTATGGAGAGACTGGAGTCGGCTGCGCCGATCGAAGCTCTTCCATAGCAGTGACATCTCATGCTGACAGCGCTTTAACGTTGCTATGATGCTTACTATGAATATAGCAACCAGCATATGAATGCTACATAGCTCAAAATTCAAGTTGAACCTATAAGTTAAAAATGGTATAATATTCACAATTACCCTATAGGTTCAATTAAAGGTGGGACATTGGTGAGTTCCCTATGCTTCTTGCTGTTCTCCACGTTGGAATGCATGTCTATATTCGGCATAGTGTTATCGCTGTTCAGGTACCGGATTACAGCGGATGTCCACTACTATGCATGCATTTCGTTGCTGATGTCGGCAGTCAGTTACGTCCTGTGGCAGGTCGTAGACAATCCGCAGTACGTCCCGGCCATGTCGCTGCTGATGTGCTCGCTGGCTCTGCTTGCGCGCAGCCAGGTGTCCGCTGGTGCGGCGATTGTGATGGCTGTCACAGGGTATACCGTGTACGGGGCGCTTCAGTCCGTTACACTGTATACGCTGGGTGAGGCGGGGCTGATACCCCAGGATGATGCTATTCGCAGCAATACGTTGGATGCATTCCTGCTACAGTCGATCAATACCTCGCTGCTGTTTGCCGTCAGCTATGTGCAGTATCGCAAGGGGTTTGGATTCACCTTCCCGCTAGGCTGGATCCGGGTGCAGGCGGGAGACAGGCTGTTAGCGTCTCTCATCTGCGTGGATATTGCGTTTGTCGCTGCGGTCTTCATGTTCCAGTATGAAGTGCTCATCGCTGCTGTGGCCTTCGCTGCTGTGGCCTTCGCTGTCCTCCTGATCCTGCTGCTGCATGTTCTGTATCGAAAGGAGCGGCGTCATGTTAGAAGTCTTAGCCAGACATCTGGCAGGTAAAATGAAACAGGCGATACCCGATGAACCGGTTAGCGAGGCGGTGCTGCGTTACGGATGGGCGATTGTGCTTAATACGGTCTTCACGCTTGCGCTTAGCGCCGTATTCGGGCTGGCGCTGGGCAAGCTGGCGGAGACGATGACCGTGCTGTTCGCATTTGCCCTGCTGCGGGCGTTTACCGGCGGCTACCATTTCAAGTCAGGGACAATCTGTGTCGTCGTCTCCTCAGCAACGGCCGCGGCCTTGACCTTGATTCAGCCCGGCGGCTACCTGGTGTTGACGATGACGGTCGTCAGCGGCGTGCTGGTTGCGCTGTATGCGCCGGCAGGCATCGAACGACAGACGCGCATACCGGTTGCCTATCATCCGTTGCTGAAGGTGGTAGGACTGCTACTGGTGCTGACCAATCTGCGTATTCAGTCCGACCTGCTCGCCTTGAGCTGGTTTGTTCAGTCCATCTCACTCATTACGCTCCGGCCGCGAAAGGAGGTGATAACCAATGAGCAAAAGAGCACTTAGAGCAGCGGCAGCCTTAATAAGCTGCACGGCGGCCTTGTCCGTCATGAGCGCCAGCTTTCTGTGGGTGAACCAGCCAGAGGTGCCCGAAGAATTGCTGACATAGATCCGGTAGAAGGGCTGTATGTCGCGGCATCAAGGGATCTGGAGGGCCGAGGTCTGGAAAATATCCGGGTGGGGGACATCTTGTTTCTGGAGATGGTGCAGAACCGGATATTGGTGCATACAAGCGATAGCGTCTATTATCTTCCCAATTCGCTTGAGCGCTGGCTTCGCGCCTTCCAGACCGCAGGGCTGACATTTGAGCTGGTTGACCGGCCCTGCATCGCTAACCTGTCCAACGTGAAACGAATGGACCCTACATGGTACAGGCTGTACTTCAACGAGAAGCCTCAGCCTGGCGAGAAGCCATGCAACGTCGCACGCAGCAACTATCGGATTATAGCGAAAAAAATCCGAGAGTTAAAGTAGCCCCGCACATTTTGTGCGGGGTTTGGTTACGTTCAGGCAGTGGCTCCGCTGCACATCGTGCAAAATGTATCGCCGGCATGGTACGAGCCGCGATGTCTGGGACAGGCGGCGCATACGATGAGGAAGGAGGGGGGACTGCATATGAGAATAGCGATCGATGCGGGGCATGGCCCACAAACAGCGGGCAAGCGTTCGCCGGACGGCAGCTTGCGGGAGTTTCAGTTCAATCATGCGGTCGCGGTCTACTTGCGTGAGCTGCTGCAGCAATATGGCAAGGTGGAGACGCTGATGGTACATGCCGAGGACGGGAGTCGTGATGTGCCGCTTAAGGAGCGGACGGACAAGGCGAACCAGTGGCGAGCAGATGTCTATCTGTCTATTCATGCCAATGCCAGCGGCAGCAGTTGGAGCACGGCAGAGGGAATCGAAACGTACATTCATCCTTTGTCCTCCGCTGCCTCGCTGCGGCTGGCGCAGGCGGTGCAGCGGCAACTGGTGAAGCTGACAGGTCGGCGCGACCGCGGGGTCAAGCAAGCTAACTTTCATGTACTGCGGGAGACGGCAATGCCGGCTATACTGGTGGAGTGCGGCTTCATGACGCATCTGGAGGAGGCACGGCTGCTTCAGACAGATGGCTACCGGAGGCAATGCGCGCAAGCGCTGGCGGCAGGAGTGGCGGAGGTCTATGGATTGAAGGCGGCCACGGGAGGTGGGGAACAGATGATTAACGGCTTCAAGGATGTGCCGCAGGAGCATTGGGCGGCGGCAGCGATCGGCAAGGTGACGGAAGCGGGCATTATGAACGGGGTGACCACGGATGAATTCGGCATCGGGCAGCCGGTAACCCGCGAGCAGTTGGCTGTCATCCTGGATCGGCTCGGGCTGCTGCAGAAGTAACGCAAAGAGAGCCGGGGTTGGTATGTCCTGGCTCTTTCTTCATATATAATGGAAGAACCGACCACGAAAAATCACCTCGAATGTTGTGTATTATGGGTTGGTCGGTTCTATTTTTGTTCTACACATAAAAGCGACCACCCCTTTGCAGGAGTGGTCTAAATATGGGAGAGGAGAAACCGGACGAAGAGCTTATGGGGAAACGTAAGTCTTCTCCGCGGTTGTCTTACGGCATCTCGCGATGCCATATCTACATGATGTCCGAATTGCAGGGCGGCTATACATGAGCGCTGAAAAAATTTCGGCGCTTTTTTATTTTTTCAATAAGGGGGAATTGTGGTACGATAGCAGAAGTTAATTTTTGCATGTTAGGTCGTGTCTGAAACCCGTTCAAGGGCATCTCTCACCGCCTTTTCGCCCCATGCTGCGTTGCCTTTTCTTGACGTACCCCGGTACGCCTGCGAAAAAGCGCCTTGCCTGGAACGAAAATTCGGCCAGATCTGATCCGTTCAGAGTGTTCAGACACGCCCTAGCATTAGGAAGGAGAACACCGCAAGTGAGAGTGATTGCAGGCGAGGCCAAGGGGAGACCGCTAAAGGCGGTGCCCGGCAATCGGACAAGGCCGACGACGGACAAGGTGAAGGAGGCGGTCTTTAGCATTATCGGCCCTTTCTTCGATGGCGGGATGGCGCTGGATCTGTTCGCAGGCACCGGTGGATTAGGAATTGAAGCGCTGAGCAGGGGGATGGATAAGGCGATATTTGTCGATCTGGAGAAGGCGAGCATCGACGTGATCCGTCATAATCTTGCCGCGGCCAGGATGGAGGAGCGAGCCGAGGTGTACAAAAATGATGCGCGCCGCGCGATCAAGCTGCTGCACAAGCGGGGACTCTCGTTTCGGCTCATCTTCCTCGATCCGCCGTACCGGATGAAGGATGTGGATGAGCTGATGGAGGAGCTTGCTGCTCGCGAGTTGGTCGAAGAGGGGGCTACTGTTCTGGTTGAGCATGAATCTGATCATCACTATTCGGAACAGATCGGTCACTACAGCCAAGTCAAGCGCGCCGTATACGGCGAAACCGCTATCACCATCTACAGTTATCGTCAGACGCAGCATACAGGGGGGCTTTCAACATGTCAACAACAGAACGATTTGAACGAGTAGCGGTCTATCCGGGCAGCTTCGATCCGGTGACGCTCGGTCATCTCGATATTATTCAGCGGGCGTCCAAGATGTTCGATCGGGTTATCGTCGCTGTCTTGAATAACCGTAGCAAAAAGCCGCTGTTCTCCGTCGAAGAGCGCAAGGAGCTGCTGGCTAAGGTGACCAAGCCGATGCCCAATGTGGAAATCGACAGCTTCCGCGATCTGCTCGTCCGCTATATGCGCTCTAAAAATGCGCAGGTGATCGTGCGCGGCATTCGTTCGGTGACTGACTTTGAATATGAGCTGCAACTGGCATCGACCAACCAGCATCTGGACAACGGCATCGAGACGATCTTCATGATGACCAATCCCAAATATTCGTATCTCAGCTCCAGCATCGTCAAGGAGATCGCTCAATTCCAGGGCAATGTCCATGAGCTGGTGTCGCCTGAGGTCGAACAGGCGTTGCAGGTCAAGTTCGCTGAGGTGCAGCCGGATAGCTAGGCCGCAAGCTGTGCGCCTGGTTTATTCCCTCTGGGGAGAGTGATCTGCGGCTGCTTGCACAGTGATCTGTCTACGGTAAGATCAGGCCGCATTCTGTAGAGTTGCAATGGAAACGATAGCGGCACTATAGCGGCTTGCGATTGCCGAGCCATCGCAGCGTGGCGGAGGCCGCCGCAAGCACGACCAGCGCTCCCGCCAGAAGGCAGAGAGTTACAGGCACATGAGTCCATAGCGAGGGCAGCTCGCGTGCGCCAATAGGAAGCGGCAAAGCGGCGGGGACGCCAGCAGGCGACCAGAATGCATGTTCATATTCGTCCGACTTCATCTGCTGACCTATATAGTGAAACGGCTTCCACAGCAGCAAGGCTGTTCCGAAGGCGAGTGCGGCGTGGAGCAGCCTGGCGGCAATGAACGGGGCGAAGCGCAGATCGGTGCCCTGCAGCGCGCTGCGAATCTGCAGCAGCCCGCTCCACCCGCCCCAAGCGAGGATCGCTGCGACCACCGCCACACAAAGCGCCGGGCCAAGCTCATCATGCAGCAGGCTGGCGGAGTAGGCGCCCAGATGGCTCTCATAGAGGCCGGGGAAAGCAAGCAGGGACAGCTCGCCGGGTAAGGACAGCGCAAGCAGGCGCACGACCAGCGCGCCGAAAATAATGAAGCCGCCGATCTGCAGCAGCTTTTGAATGCTAAGAGAGATCGCGTCTCCCAGGACGCTGCCGAAGCTGCGCCCGTCCTCGCGGCGAGCCTGCAGCATGGCGCGGCCCGCTTGGTGCAGCAGGCTTTGCTGTGCCGAATGTGCCGCCTGTGCCCAATGCGCGCTAGAGGCGGCGCCGCCTGTGCCGAACGAGCGAGCAGGCAGCCCAAGACGCAGCACGGCGCCGCACAGGAGGGCAGATAGCCATACCGCGCAGGCCAGCATCAGCCCCGCGGCGGGCTGATGGAGGAAGCCTGCGCCGATGACGATGAGCATGAACATCGGGTTAGGCATGCTGGAGACGGCCAGGAGCCACTGGCTCTGGCTGCGGGTCAGCTCCTGGCGAGCGTGCAGGCGTGCGCATGCCTCGGCGCCCGCTGTATAGCCCGCCGTCCAGCCTAGAACGAGCGGCCAGGCGGCGGCGCCAGGCAGCTCTGCTGTCTTGCGCATCACAGGGCCAAGCAGCGCGCTCAAGCCATGGATGAGGCCGAAGGCAAGCATGAGCTCCGACAGCACCAGGAAGGGGAGCAGGCCCGGGAATACAATATTCCACCACATGGAAACCCCCTGCAGTGCCGCCTGGAAGGCTTCTTCGGGCTGGGTAACGATCGAAGCTACCAGCCAGAGCGCGATAATACCCATCGCTATCGTTCTCGCCACCTACGATCCCTCCTCGCGTGTTGCGGCTTTATCTTGACCAGCAGGGCAGGCCGCTTCAAGCAGCTAAGTTGCTGCACTGTACGATAACATAGCCCGTACACCAATCCATAATTACAATGTACGCTGGCGAAATCCTGGTTAGACCAAGCTGATCCTAAGGAGGGGAGAGGGTGGAACCCACACATCGACGCGCTGCGGCGTATATCATCCGACCGGCGCTTGCTGCCGCGCTGCTCATGTTCATCCTGCTCTACATGCCGACGCCATATGCGGCCTATGAGCCGGGGCTTGTCGAGGCGGTTGCGCCAATGGTAAAGGTTGAGCGGGGCGATAAGCCGAGCAAGGGAGCATTCATGCTGACGACAGTAAAAATGACGTATGCTAATTATTGGACGGTGATTCAATCACTGTGGAATGATGAGCTTGCTTTGCTGCGCAAGCAGGACGTGCTGGGTGATCAGAGTGAGACGGAGTATGCCGCCAGGCTGCTCTATGTCATGGCTAATTCCCAGAGCAATGCGGTGGAGGCGGCTTACCGCGAGGCGGGTATCGCCTATGAGGCGAAGGTGCGCCGCCTGGCTGTAACAGATGTGCTGCCGGAGCATAAGGGCTTTCGCCCAGGGGATATGCTGATCGCGCTGGATGGAGCCAAGCTGGGAACGGCGGAGGAATTGGTTCAACGGCTGCAGAGGAGGCAGGCAGGCGACCTGCTGAGCTGGACGGTCGCGCGGCAGGGACAGGAGCTTGAGCTCGCACTGCCGCTGGCGGCGGTGCCGCAAGACTTGGCGGGAGCGGATCTGCCGCTCGCGCTCGGTGGCATCGTGCTGGCAGAGATTCGGGATCTGGAGCCCTCCCGACCCGAATTGGCGGTATCGATCGCTGCCGGCGATATTGGAGGCCCGTCTGCCGGTCTGATGTTCGCCCTGCAGACGCTGGATGAGCTGACGGTGGGCGATCTGACCGCCAGCCTCCGCATTGCTGGCACCGGCACGATTACGCCAGATGGCAAGGTGGGCGAGATCGGTGGAGCCCGCTTCAAGGTGACGGCAGCTCATCGCGCCGGAGCCGAGCTGTTCCTGGTGCCGCCGGGCAATGCGCAGGAGGCGAAGGAGAAGGCGGCAGCGCTCGGCAGCCACGTGCGCATCGAGCCGGTCGCAACGCTGCACGAAGCGGTCGTGCTGCTGCAATCGCTGGCAGGCGGAAGGCCAGGGGGTAACGGCGAAGCGCAGTAAGGGTTTGCTGTGCTGTGCTCTTAGAGCATCACAGGCGGCTCGTAGTAGTCGCTGAATAGCTGGCGCGGGCCGGAGCTGGCGAATGCAGCCTCGTAGACGGCTGCGGCCCGCACATCCAGCTCCAGATAGCGGTGCTGCCCCTGGCTGCGCGCGGCGCTCTGCAGCACGGGAACACGCGCAGCGCGCTTCATCCGCCGCAGCAGCTCGCGCCCCTTATCGGTGAAGCCGAGCACGCGGATATAATCGATGCCGCCAGCCAGCTGCTCTCGCGCCAGCAGTGGCTTGCGATGGCCGAGCAGCACGGCCAGCAGCGCCCGCTGCAGCTTCGTGCGAGTGTAGCGCCGCGTCTTGGCGGCGGCTAGCAGCCCCTCGAAGCCGCGGGGCGGGCCGGGCAGTGAGGAGAGGGCTTGCAGCAGCCGGTGCTCCAGCCCTTCATTCATTTCATAATAGTCGCCAAGCTCCTCCGCCGAGCGTGACAGGAGCAGATGAAGCAACTGCGGGTAGAAGCTCTCCCATGTCAGCGGCGGCCTGCCTGCTTCAAGGTCGCGGCGGATCAATTGCAGCGTGGAGCCGGGCACCAGCGGCGCGATCCGCTCCATATCCGCCTCGCCTGTAATCAGGGCGCGGATGGCGGTGGCGCTGGCGATCCGTTGGTCGGTGACGCTTTTTTGATTATAGTCTGCCTTCTCGCGTATAATGGTGAAAGGCTCGATGGTGCTGGAGAGCCGCTGCAGGGCGAGCAGATAATGCAGCCCCAGCGTATTGTTGGGTCGATCCAGCGGCAGCCTGGCGGCCTGCAGCTCGCCGATGGCGATCAGATGCCGCTTGACGGCTGCGCTGTAAGCAGAAGGATAGCTGCTGCCTTGTGCCAGCTCCTCGCGCAGCAGCAGCTTGAATGGCTCCGGCTCGCTGGACAGGCAGGCGGCGATGGCGCGCAGCGCAGACAGCTCGCCCTCCTCGCTGCCGAAGCACAGAGCATCGACGACGCCTGAGGCCTCCAGCAACGATACGGCTCCATAGGCGAACCATTCCGCGGCCTGGGTCGCATAGGCGACAGGCAGCTCGATAACCAGATCGCAGCCGCCCCGCAGCGCCATCTCGGTTCGCGTTCGCTTGCCGAACATGGCGGGCTCCCCGCGCTGGAGGAAGCAGCCGCTCATGACGGCGACGACTGCGTCAGCACCCGTCACAGCCCGCGATTGCTGGAGATGATGAAGATGTCCGTTATGAAACGGATTGTATTCGACAATAATTCCGACAGTGCGCATGGCAAATATGCCTCCTTACAGGAGTTGAAGGGGATGCTTGCGGGCAGAGCCCGCCTCTCAACTGATCATAGCATGTCTGGCGCAGCGGAGCGAATTTAGATGAAATTACTTTTTGCAGGTGTGAAATGTTGACAAAATGGGCGGCGGGTCGATATAATAATCTTTGTTTGTTTGGAGTGATCTTATGCTGCTCAGAATGCAGGATGTATTAACAAAAGGGGTTCAAGTCCCGTTTCATATGTCAGTGAATGTCGATGAGCTTTTGCGTCATAAGAAGGATGTGCTTCGGGCATCGCCTGCCGAGGTCAAGCTGACCGCTTATGCGGAGGACAAGACCGTTGTGGTAGAGGGCAGCCTCGCGCTCGATGTGGAGCAGGCGTGCTCGCGTTGTCTGGAGCCTGCCAAGACACATCTGGAGATTCCTTTTTATGAGAAGTTTCAGACTTCCCAGGTCTATGAAGAAGGGCCGGACAATGAGGATATTATTCCGGTCGAAGAAGACAAGCTCGATCTGCTCCCATATGTGGAGGAGTCCGTGCTGCTCTATCTTCCGTTTGTTCCCCTGTGCCGCGAGGACTGCCGTGGGCTGTGCCCGCAGTGCGGAGGCAACCGGAATGAGCAGGCCTGCGGATGCGCCGATGAGGTGATTGATCCGCGGTTTGCCGCGCTGAAGGATCTGTTCAAGAACGAATAGATCCTGTAGGCTGCTATTATGTGAAGGAGGTGGGAAAGATGGCAGTACCACAAAGACGGACATCCAAAACTCGCCGCGACAAGCGCCGTACACATTTCAAACTGGCTGTTCCGGGTATGGTTAAGTGCGACCAATGCGGAGAGTTGAAATTGTCTCACCGCGTATGTAAAGTATGCGGAACGTATAAATCAAGAGAAATCATTAAACAGTAGGCTCAAGCGCTTGCGAATAAAGTAGTACTTCATCTATGGTGAGGTGCTATTTTTTTGGAATTTCAAATTGAGCATGCACTTGTACGATCATGATTTTGAACAAGACGGGATTGCTTCCCGTCTTGTTTTTCTTTATACTGAATTAGTACCAGGTGATAACAGCTGATAGGAAACAGATGGAAGCGTTCTGACTGGTTAAGGCCGGCTCCGTCTGATTGTACATAGCAAAAGAGAATATCGGTGTGATTCACTTACTATAATCGTATAAAGGTGGTGCGGACAATCGAGCGTCTGCCCAAACGTCAACGGCAGCAGCAGCTCTCGCGGCTCATTGAGGATAACCCGTTCATGACCGACAGGGAGTTGAATCGGCTGCTGAAAGTCAGTATACAAACGATCCGGCTGGACCGGCTGGAGCTTGGCATTCCCGAATTGCGGGAGCGGGTCAAGCTGATGGCGGAGCGTTCTTATGATGCGGTTCGGTCGCTGCCTTTGGATGAGGTGATCGGGGAGATCATTGATCTGCAACTGGATCGAAGCGGAATCTCGATCTTCGAGATTCGGGAGGAGCATGTATTCTCCAGAACAGGCATTGCCCGCGGACATCATGTGTTCGCGCAGGCCAATTCGCTGGCGGTCGCTGTGATGAATGACGAGATTGCGCTGACGGCGTCGGCCGACATCCGGTTCGTCCGCTCTGTCCGCCTGGGGGAGAAGTGCATTGCCAAGGCTTATGTCAGCTCCATGACGGGTGGCAAAGGCAAGGCCAAGGTGGATGTATTCACGTATGTTGGCGAGGAAATGGTGTTTCAGGGACATTTTGTGATCTACCGATCCGCCAGGGATGAGAAACTCGAAGGAGGAGACGCGAATGCGGATCGCGATTGATGCGATGGGCGGGGACAATGCACCGTCCGCGCTAGTGGAGGGCGCGCTGCTGGCGGCGCGCGAGTGGCCGGATCTGAAGCTTGTGCTGGTTGGCGACAGCGCGGTGATCGAGCCGCTGCTGGCAGGGGCGCCATCCAATGTGGAGCTGCGCCATGCATCGGAGAAGATTGAGTCGGACGAGGAGCCGGTGAAGGCGATTCGTCGCAAGAAGGATTCCTCGATGGCGGTAGCCGGCAGGCTGGTGCGCGAGGGCGAGGCAGATGCGATGATCTCGGCGGGCAACACCGGAGCGCTGATGGCTGCGGGATTGCTGGTCGTCGGACGTATCGAGGGCATCGAGCGGCCTGCGCTTGCTCCCATGATGCCGACCAAGGATGATGTCGGGGTGCTGGCGCTTGATCTGGGCGCGAATATGGATGCGAAGCCGGAGCATCTGCTGCAGTATGCGCTGATGGGCAGCATCTATCGTGAGAAGGTGCATGGGATTGCAAGCCCGCGGGTAGGGCTGCTCAATGTAGGTACAGAAGAGGGCAAGGGCAATGAGCTGACCAAGGCGGCCTATGAGCTGATTCAGCAGACCTCGCTTCATTTCGTTGGTAATGTAGAGGCGCGGGATGTGCTGGATCGCAACTGTGATGTGCTCATATGCGACGGCTTCGTCGGCAATATCATGCTCAAGTCTATGGAGGGCACGGCAGGCTTCCTGCTGAAGGCGCTGAAGGAGGAATTCAGCCGTTCCCTGCTGACGAAGATGGCGGCGGCCATCATGATGCCTGGACTCAAGGGCTTGAGGAAGAAGATGGATTACAAGGAGCATGGCGCAGCTCCGTTGCTTGGGGTTAATGGACTTATTATGAAATGCCACGGATCATCCGATGCCAATGCGGTCAAAAATGCGGTGCGCCAGGCGCGGATTGCGCTGCAGGGCAATCTGATCCAATCGATACAATCGGAAATTACCGGGAAGTGAGAGTGACGCTATGAATGTGCAAGCTGTCGGTATTATCGGAACGGGGAAATATGTTCCTGAGCGGATTCTGACCAATCAGGAACTCGAACATATGGTGGAGACGAGCGATGAGTGGATCGTCACCCGCACAGGCATCCGTGAGCGGCGGATTGCCGCGCCCGAGCAGGCGACCTCGGACCTGGCCTATGAGGCCTCGCTGAAGGCGATCGCAGCCGCAGGTATTGCGGCAGAGGAGCTCGACCTTATTATCGTAGCAACGATTACGCCGGATACATCCTTCCCGTCGACTGCTTGCCTGCTGCAAGACAGACTGGGCGCCAAGAAGGCGGCAGCATTCGACCTGTCGGCCGCATGCTCCGGGTTCATCTACGGTCTGGCGACGGCCTCAAGCCTGATCTCCTCCGGCATGTACAAGCATGTGCTGGTGGTCGGGGCGGAATGCCTCTCTCGCATTACAGATTATACAGATCGCAATACCTGCATTCTGTTCGGTGACGGCGCAGGGGCTGTCGTCCTGGGCGAGGTGCCGCAAGGACGCGGCTTCCGCTCCTTCCAGTTAGGGGCTGACGGCGCGGGCGGCGAGCTGCTCAAGGTGAGCGGCGGCGGCTCCCGTCTGTCGCCTGAAGGGGCGGCTGCTGCTGGAGGACATTATATCCAGATGGCAGGCAGCGAGGTGTTCAAGTTCGCAGTGCGTATTATGGGCGGTGCGGCTGAGGAGGCGCTCCATAAGGCGGGGCTGTCCAAGGAGGACATTGATCTGCTCATTCCGCATCAGGCGAACATTCGCATTATCCAGTCTGCGCTGAACCGGCTGAATCTGCCGGAGGAGAAGTGTATGGTGAATCTGGACAAATACGGGAATGTATCGGCAGCCTCGATCCCGATCGCGCTCGCCGAGGCGGTAGAGGAAGGCCGTATCCAGGAGGGCGACACGGTTGTATTTGTCGGCTTTGGCGGTGGGCTTACCTGGGGCGCTTCGGTGCTCGTCTGGTAGACGCTCCAACAACAGGAGGGATTCATAATGGCAAAAATAGCGTTTGTTTTTCCGGGTCAGGGCGCACAGGCAGTCGGCATGGGACAGGACTTCGTGAGCCGTTATCCGGCTGCGCGGTCAATCATGGAGCGCGCAGATGAGGCGCTGGGCTTTGCGCTTAGCGATATAATCTTCAACGGGCCGGAGGCGGAGCTGAAGCAGACGGTCAATACACAGCCTGCACTGCTGGCTGTCAGCACGGCGATCCTGGAGGTGCTCAAGGAGCGTGATCTGCAGCCAGTCTGCACAGCAGGGCATAGTCTGGGAGAGTATAGCGCGCTTGTGGCTTCAGGCGTAATGAGCTTCGAGGACGCGGTGCGCACGGTGCGGGCCCGCGGTCAGTTCATGGAACAGGCCGTTCCTAGCGGCCAAGGCGCGATGGCAGCAGTGCTGGGAGCTGAGCGCGAGGCGCTCGCGGCGCTCTGTAGCGAGATTACGGCAAGCGGCACCGCTGTCGAGCTGGCCAATGTCAATTGCCCGGGACAGATCGTCATCTCGGGGACAGCGCAAGGGGTGTCCGAGGTCGTTAGCCGCGGCAAGGAGATTGGCGCGAAGCGTGTGATGCCACTGGAGGTGAGCGGTCCATTCCATTCCTCGCTGATGCGTCCTGCAGCAGAGCAGTTGGCAGACGTACTGGCGAAGCTGGAGCTTCGCGATGCGCGCATTCCGGTCATTGCAAACGTGACCGCGCAGCAGGTTGAAGAGGCGGGCGAGATTCGCCGCTTGCTTGAGCAGCAGGTCTACTCTCCTGTCCTGTGGGAGGATAGCGTGCGGACGATGCTCAGCCTTGGGATCGATACCTTCGTAGAGATCGGCTCGGGCAGCGTGCTTGCCGGCTTGATTAAGAAGACGGATCGGTCAGCGGCTGTTATCTCGGTGAACAGCGTCGAGGCGCTGGACAAGCTGTCGGAGCTTGCATAGAAGCCTGGCAGAGTAGGGCGGCTCTTGGCTGTGCTGGAGCAGGCTCTGCGGTGGTTCATGCAAAAGGGGCCTGCGATTCGTCTGCCTTTTCTTCGCCTGGCGCATAAGGTAACGGATGATCAGGCTAGGGAGACGACATGGACGGCAAGAGCTGCCCCCGTGTATGGTTCTGCAGGTAAATTGAAGCGGGAGGGCATCATATGTTTGGAGATGTGACGGGAAAGAGAGCGCTCGTAACTGGCGCATCGCGCGGCATCGGCCGGGCGATTGCAATTGCGCTGGCCGAAGGCGGCGCAGATGTCGCGATCAACTATGCGGGCAGTGAGGACGCAGCGGCACAGACGGCGGCGGCCGTCGAGGCGCTGGGCCGCCGCGCGCTGCTGATCAAGGCGAATGTCGGCAAGTCGAAGGAATTTGATGCGATGGTGGCGCAGGTGGTTGGTGAGTGGGGCGGTATCGACATTCTGGTCAACAATGCCGGCATTACGAGAGACAATCTCATTATGCGCATGAAGGAAACGGAGTTTGACGAGGTCATCGAGACGAATCTGAAGGGCGTATTCAATGGTGTCAAGGCGGTAACCCGCCCGATGATGAAGCAGCGCTCTGGCCGAATTATCAACATTTCTTCGGTTGTCGGTGTTCTTGGTAATCCAGGTCAGGCGAACTATGTGGCGGCTAAAGCAGGCGTGATCGGCTTGACCAAGGCATCGGCTCGTGAGCTGGCCTCGCGTGGCATTACGGTTAACTGTGTCGCCCCAGGCTTTATACAGACGGATATGACGGACAAGCTGCCGGAGGAGTTGAAGGAGCAGCTTGGCAACCAGATTCCGCTCGCGAAGCTGGGACGGCCAGAGGATATTGCTGCAGCAGTGCGCTTCCTGGCATCGGATGCGGCAGCCTATGTAACAGGTCAGACGCTCCATATCGATGGCGGCATGTATATGGGCTAGGCCATGGTCTGCAAGCACCTGCGCCAGTCTCCAGGCGACTGCGATGAAGAGAGCGTCTGGCGGTGGAGCAGTTAATATTTGCAGGGCGGATAGGAACTATGGCATTTTGTCCACGATTCTCGTATAATACCAAAAGGAGGTGAACATAGATGTCAGACGTAGTGGAACGTGTAAAACGCATCGTCGTTGACCGCCTTGGCGTTGACGAAGCTGAAGTAACGCTGGAAGCATCTTTCAAGGATGATCTTGGCGCTGATTCTCTCGATGTCGTGGAATTGGTCATGGAGCTTGAAGACGAGTTCGACTTGGAGATCTCTGATGAGGATGCAGAGAAAATCACCACTGTGGGAGAAGTAGTCAATTACATACAATCTCATACGTAAGGTTTTACAAAGTCCCGTTGTTCTAACGGGACTTCTCTCCATTCATGCAAGTCATAGCAACCGCCAGCTAGCCGCTGGAGGGTTAAGTATACAGCCTTGGCTATCAAGGTGAACGTTAATTGAGCTTTGATCGCAGTCGGCGGCGCCTGCACATGGAAGGTTTGGCTGACTGTGCGAATAGGGCATAATTGCATCATACGATTCTAACTAGCTGGCCATAGCAATCTGGAGACGAAGAGATGATAGTGGCTCCAACCATTGCTGCTTGCTGCTTAGGGAAGGATGCAAGGATGCTCATTTAAAATGCTGGCATAATGTACACCATTTTGCTGTCCTTAGAGGTGATTGGTATGAAGCAAAGAGTTGTAGTTACCGGCATGGGGGTCATGACCTCGCTCGGTCATGACTTGGATGTATTCTGGGGAAACCTGCTGGAAGGAAAGTCGGGCATTTCGGAGATTGAAGCGTTTGATGTATCCGCTTATCCGACGCGTATTGCCGCCGAGATCAAAAATTTCGAGCCAGAACAATTCGGCATCGACAAGAAGGAAGCGCGGCGCATGGATCGTTTTGTCCAGTTCGCTGCTGTGGCGAGTCTCAAGGCGATCGAAAACGCAGCATTGAAAATAGGCGATGGAGTGGACCCTGAGCGAGTTGGCATTATGATCGGCTCCGGTATCGGTGGACTAGGCACCTGGGAGGATCAGCACAATATCTTGCTGGAGAAGGGACCCAAGCGGGTCAGCCCGTTTTTTATCCCGATGATGATCGCCAACATGGCCTCCGGTCAAGTGTCGATTCTGACGGGAGCGAAGGGGCCGAACAGCACAGCGGTAACCGCTTGCGCGACAGGCACCCATTCCATTGGGGATTCCTACAAGATGATTCAGCGCGGCGAGGCAGATGTCATGATCTGTGGTGGCGCGGAAGCGACGATTCGTCCGACAGGCATCGCTGGATTCTGCTCGATGCGTGCCATGTCGACACGCAATGACGAGCCGCAGCAGGCGAGCCGACCGTTCGATACCGCTCGCGACGGGTTCGTTATGGGCGAGGGAGCGGGCGTTCTGGTGCTGGAATCGCTGGAGCATGCACTGGCGCGCGGCGCGAAAATCTACGGCGAGGTGATCGGGTATGGCATGAGCGGCGATGCTCACCATATGACCGAGCCAGACCCGGATGGCGCGGCACGCTGTATGGTGCGGGCACTGAAGGATGCCGGAATTGCACCGGAGGATGTCGATTATATTAATGCGCATGGCACTTCGACCCCTGTGGGCGATATTTCGGAGACGAAGGCGGTCAAGAAGGCATTCGGAGACCATGCATACAAGGTGGCGGTCAGCTCGACCAAATCAATGACCGGGCATTTGCTTGGCGCGGCAGGCGGCGTAGAGGCAGTCATTCTAGGCTTGACACTGTCGAATGGCATCATCCCGCCAACGATTAATCTTGATAATCAAGACCCTGAGTGCGACCTGGATTATGTGCCGAACGTTGCGCGCAGAAGTGATGTACAAACTGCCATGTCCAACTCCTTCGGTTTTGGCGGGCATAACGCAACGATTATTATGAGGAAGTATGAAGCCTAACCGATTCAACGAGCTCCAGCAGCGGCTGGGGCTGCGTTTTCAGCAGTATCCGTTGTTGAAGCAAGCCTTTACGCATACTTCCTATGTCAATGAACATCGGCACGGTCATGTGGAAGATAACGAGAGGCTTGAATTTTTGGGGGATGCGGTGCTGCAGCTCCTCGTATCGGAGCATCTGTACCTGACGTATCCGCAGCGACCCGAAGGGGAGCTGACGCGGATGCGCGCGTCCATCGTCTGCGAGCCATCGCTGGCCCGCTTTGCGGAGCTGCTCAACTTTGGCGCCTATGTGCTGCTTGGCAGAGGTGAGGAGCAGTTGGGTGGGCGTGGACGGCCGGCGCTGCTTGCGGATCTGTTCGAGTCATTTATTGGGGCACTGTACCTCGATCAAGGATTGGAGCAGGTGCGGCAATTTTTGACGGTCAAGGTGTTTCCGCATATCGAGAGCGACGGCCCGATGCTGGTGAAGGATTTCAAATCCAAGCTGCAGGAGCGTGTGCAGCATAGCTCGCTGGGCACGGTCGAGTATCGTGTGGTGGAGGAGCGTGGCCCGGCGCATGACCGGGAATTCGTCGTAGAGGTCAGTCTTGGCGACGAATGCTGGGGCAGGGGCAGCGGCCGCACGAAGAAGGAAGCGGAGCAGCAGGCGGCCTCCGAGGCGTGGCGCAAGCTTCTCAAGGATCATGAGCAGAGGTGAATCGGCTCGCTTGTTGTATAGCCGGCTTCACCATGAAATCCAAGCTCATATAGCAGCAAGGGCGTATACGAGTTTGGATTTTTTAACATGTAGGATGTAGGCGTTTCACGGCCAGACAAGGTCAGAAGGGGATTCCAACTGCTGCACGGCGGTGGAATCTCCTTTTGTTCGTATTAGGGGAGGCGTCCGTCGTAAAGGCAGTCCTTATGCTATGACCGGTGTGAAATATGTGCAGCATATGGTACAATATCGTTGAGGTGAAGGTGCGCTTATGTTCCTTAAACGAATTGAGTTGGCGGGGTTTAAATCGTTCGCTGATCGGACGGAGCTGGAATTTGTACGCGGCATTACTGCTGTCGTCGGCCCGAATGGAAGCGGCAAAAGCAATATATCGGACAGCATCCGCTGGGTGCTGGGCGAGCAGAGCGCCAAGAGCTTGCGCGGCGGCAAAATGGAGGACATTATTTTTGCCGGCAGCGACAAGCGTAAAGCCATGAACTTTGGCGAGGTATCGCTTACGCTCGATAATACGGATCAGGCGTTACCGCTGGATTTCAATGAGGTGACGGTAACCCGCCGCGTTCACCGCAGTGGAGAGAGCGAATATTTGATTAACAAGCAGTCTTGCCGGTTGAAGGATATTACCGAGCTGTTTATGGATACAGGAATTGGCAAGGAGGCGTACTCGATTATAGGCCAAGGCCGGATCGAGGAGATCTTGAGCACGCGCTCCGAGGATCGCCGCGGCATCTTCGAGGAGGCGTCTGGTATTGTAAAATACAAAGCCCGCAAGCGGGAGGCGCAGCGCAAGCTGGATGATACGGAGCAAAATCTGCTGCGGATTCATGATCTTGTCTCTGAGCTGGAGGATCAGGTGGAGCCGCTGCGTCAGCAGTCGGAGAAGGCGAGGCTGTTCAAGGAATTGAAGGAGCAGCTAAAGCAGCAGGAAATTGCGATGTATGTCCACCAGATCGAGCAAGTACATACGTCCTGGGCCGAGGCGAATACGCGCCTGGACAGCTTGAAGGAAGAGGAGCTCAAGCTGACAGCGGTCGTCAGCAAGCATGATGCTCATCTGGAGAAGGAGCGGCAGCAGTTGCGGGAGCTGGAGACAGCGATTGAGCAGTTGCATGAGTCCATGCTGCACTATAGCGAGGAGTATGAGAAATGCGAAGGCCAAGGCGAGGTGCTGAAGGAGCGCAAACGCAATCTGGAACAGAACCGCCGACAGTTGGAGGATAGCATCGCTGCGATGGATGAGCGGATCGTTCAGCTTGCGACGGAGGAAGCGGAGCTGCGGGGCAAGGCCGCGGGACTGGCTGCCGAGCTGTCCACGCTGCGGCATCGGCTGGCCGAGGAGGAGGCGCATCTGGTCGGCGCTTCCGACGAGACGGTTCTCAGCTATGAGGAGCAGTTGAAGGGCGAGCTGCTGGAGGTGTTGAGTGCGATGGCGCAGGCGCGCAACGAGATTCGCTATGCGCAGCAGCAGCAGGAGGCCGTGCAGCGGCGCTTGGAGCGGCTGGGCGATGATGAAGCGCGCTGGCAGTCGCAGTCAGAGCAGTTGAAGGAGCGTCAGGCGGAGCTGGAGGGGCAGTTGAAGGAGCGCCGCGCCGAGCTGGAGCGCGTGCAGGCTCGCTACCTGGAGGAGGCGGAACGGCAAAAGTCGCTGCAAGGACTGCAGGAGGAAGCGCAGGCTGCGCTCCGCAAATGGGAGCAGCGCTACGATGCGATTACGTCGCGTCGCGATACGATGAAGGAGATGCAGGAGGATCTCGACGGCTTCATGCATGGGGTGCGCGAGGTGCTCAAGGCGTCGCGCCGCCAAGGAGGAGGCGCGCTGGCTGGCGTGCATGGCGCAGTCGCCGAGCTGATGCGTGTGCCGCAGCAGTTGGAGATTGCCGTGGAGACGGCGCTGGGCGGTGCGTTGCAGCATGTCGTCATGAGCGATGAGCGCTCGGCGCGCCAGGCGATTGCTTTCCTGAAGCAGCGCCAGTTGGGCCGCGCGACCTTCCTGCCGCTTGATGTAATCAAGCCGCGCTACGTGCCGGAACAGGACAAGCGTCAGGTCGAGTCTATGGAAGGCTTCGTCGGAGTGGCCAGCGAGCTGGTGGAATGCGAGGAGACGTATGTGTCGATTATCCGCAATCTGCTCGGCAGCGTACTGATCGCGGACAATCTGGAGCAGGCTAACCGCATCGCTTCGCGCTGCCAGTATCGCTACCGCGTCGTCACGCTGGAGGGCGATGTTGTCAATGCGGGCGGCTCGATGACGGGCGGCAGCCTTCAGAAGAAGGGAGCGAACCTGCTGTCGCGGACGCGCCAGATTGAGCAGTTGGATCAGGAGATCAAGGATACGGAGCAGCAGCTCCATCAGCTTCGCGACCGTCTTCAGGATATTCGCAAGGAGCTGTCGATCTGCAATCAGAACCGCGAGGAGCTGCGCGAGCGCGGCGAGGGGCTGAGGCTGCAGGAGCAGCAGTTGCAGGGCGAGCTGGGCAAGCTGGCGCAGGAAGGCCGCCATCTGGATGAGCAGCGTCAACTGTTCGACGAGAATCGCACCGGACATGCGGCGGAGCAGACCGGACTGACAGCGGCAGCGGCTGACGCGGAACAGCGGTTGACCGAGCTGACAGCGCGCGAGACGAAGCTGCAGCGGGATATTCAGGCGGCGGAGCAGCGCCGCAAGGAGAATGAATCAGCGAAGGAGGAGCTGCAGGGGCAGCTTACCGATCTGAAGATTCAAGTGGCCAAGACAGAGCAGGAGAAGCTGTCGTTCGAGGATCAAGCCGGGCGTGTGCGCGCCGAGCTGAATCGCTCGAAGCAGGAGCTGTCCGCTCTGCGCAGCCAACTGGAGCAACAGGAGCTGGAGCAGGAGGAGCATGGTCGACAGACCGTTCGGCAGTTGGAGGATCTGAACCACTACCGGCTGAAGAAGCAGCAATGCGGCGAGCAGACGGACTTCAAGCGCGCCGAGCGCTCGCAACTGCTGCTTCAGCTAGAGCAGGGCGAGAGCGAGACGAAGGAGCAGCGCGTGGCGCTGCGCCAGGTAGAGGAGCGCATCCGTCAGACAGAGATTGCAGTCAATCGGCTGGATGTCGAGCTGGACAATCTGTTGCGCAAGCTGAGCGAGGAGTACGAGCTCAGCTACGAGCTGGCCAAGGAGCGCTATCCGGTACCGGAGGATGTTCCCGCGGCTCAGAATGAGGTGCGCGAACTGAAGCGGCGCATTACGCTGCTCGGCGAGGTGAATCTGGGCGCAATCGAGGAGTATGAGCGCGTGCGGGAGCGCTATGAGTTCCTGGATGAGCAGAAGAATGATCTCGTTGAGGCGAAGACGGCGCTCTATCAGGTCATCCGCGAGATGGATGAGGAGATGGGCAAGCGCTTCAAGCAGACATTTGAGGCGATTCGCGGTCACTTCAGCGTCGTCTTCTCCAAGCTGTTTGGGGGCGGGCGTGCGGATCTGGTCATGGTCGATCCAGAGAGGGTGCTGGAGACGGGCATCGATATTGTCGCCCAGCCGCCGGGCAAGAAGCTGCAAAATCTGCAGTTGCTCTCTGGAGGCGAGCGGGCGTTGACGGCAATTGCGCTGCTGTTCGCCATCCTGCAGGTGAAGCCCGTCCCGTTCTGTGTGCTCGACGAGGTGGAGGCGGCGCTAGACGAGGCGAATGTGTCGCGGTTTGCGCAATATTTGCGCGAATTCTCGGAGCTGACGCAGTTCATCGTTGTCTCCCATCGCAAAGGGACGATGGAGGAGGCTGACGTGCTCTACGGCGTGACGATGGAGGAGGGCGGCGTATCGAAGCTCGTCTCGGTTCGGCTGGAGGATGAGGAAGCGGTGTCGGCATAACCAGAGGAAGCGTCTGGCGACGCCGCTGGCAACAACATGCAACGAGCGACAAGCATTAGCCACCAGTTCGCCATACAGCGGCCGCTTGGTATGCGGTAACCCGCGCGTTACAGGGCCATGGGGCAGTTTGCGGCTGGCAGGCGCTGGTCACAGTGGTCAGCCGCTGCAATCAGCATTTGAAGCTACTGCCCCAGCAGGATTGAAGCCGGATATATAGGGGATGTTCTACAGGTAAACAGAATACAACGCGCAGAGGAGAAAGCAGGCTGCGAGCCGGAGTTGGATAGCTGACCTGACGGCAGCGGCGTGCGGGTAACTCGGCTTGACGTATAGAAAGGTAGGCAAGAGGATGAGTTTTTTTAAGCGATTAAAGGAAAGTATCGCCTCCAAGGCAGAGGCGGTCACGAATGTATTCAAGGAGGGGCTGGAGAAGACCCGCACTGCGCTTGTCGAGAAGGTAGAGGAGCTGATCCTTCGCCGCCGCAAGATTGACGAGGAATTCTACGAGGAGCTTGAGGAAATTCTAATCGGCGCTGATGTTGGCGTAACGACGGTGATGAAGCTGATCGACGACCTGCGCGCCGAGGTGAAGAAGCGCAAGATCGAGGATGCGACCGAACTGCAGCCGGTGCTGTCCGAGAAGCTGGTGGAGCTGCTTAGGGGCGACGAGAATCCAGGGCTGATTATGGCGGAGAGCGGCATGACCGTCATTCTGTTCGTCGGCGTCAACGGCGTCGGCAAGACGACGACCATCGGCAAGCTGGCGCATCGCTTCAAGAGCGAGGGTAAAAAGGTGCTGCTGGCAGCGGGCGATACGTTCCGCGCGGGTGCGATCGAGCAGTTGGAGGTATGGGGGCAGCGTGTTGGCGTCGACGTCATCAAGCAGCAGGCCGGCTCTGACCCGGCGGCGGTCATGTATGATGCAGTACAAGCGGCGAAGCAACGTGGTGTGGATGTGCTGCTATGCGATACCGCGGGTCGTCTGCAGAACAAGACGAATCTGATGGAGGAATTGAATAAAATTTTCCGCGTCATTCAGCGTGAGGTGCCAACGGCGCCGCATGAGGTGCTGATGGTGCTGGATGCAACGACCGGGCAAAATGCACTCTCGCAGGCTAGACTGTTCGGCGAAAAGAGCGGCGTGACGGGTCTTGTGCTGACGAAGCTGGACGGGACAGCCAAGGGAGGCATCGTGATCGCGATCCGCAATGAGCTGAATCTTCCGGTGAAGTTCGTCGGTCTTGGGGAGAAGATGACCGATCTGCAGGAATTTGACGCCGACCAGTTCGTTCATGCCTTGTTCGCTGGGCTGATCGTCAAGGAGGAGCAGCAGGAGGCCGAGGCGCAGCAGTAGGCAGGTAGCGAGTATATACCTGTGCGGCAGGTGAGGCAGGCAGGAGCCTTGACGGTGCGCGAAGCAGGGCAATGAAGTCCTGCTTCGCCGCTGCATCTTGCACGATTGCCCTGCTTTTCCTGCACGGCGTAGGATTTAAGCTGTGGGCAAAGCGCAGACATGCGGGTAACGACTGCCGGGCGGGTGAGGATTGAAACCGCTCTTGACGTTGATAGGTTGATAGCGAGTAGATGATCATTGTGCATGGTTCGGATGAACCATGTTTTTTTATTCTCGGACCGAGAGCGTGGCGCTGCCTTCATAGCATGCAGGGCATGATATTTCAATCAATAAGAGAACATACATTCCCATTCAAGTGAAAGTATGCTATCCTTTGGAAGATGGAGCATGTTTGAGGGCGAGGAGATGGCGATGAGCAGCGAACAGAAAAAGCGGGTGCGGCATGCGCATGACCGCGGCTATAAGCATTTGTTGTCAAGTCAGTCGTTATTTATGCAGTTGGTGCGTTCCTTTATTCGGCGGGGATGGGTTGAACATATCGATGAAGCTGGTATGATAAGAGTAGACAAATCCTTTGTGCTGCCCGATTTCAGCGGCAAGGAATCCGACCTCGTCTATCGGGTCAAGATGAAGGGCAGAGATGTTATCTTCTATATTCTGATCGAGCTGCAATCTACAGTCGATGTGCTCATGCCATGGAGGCTGCTGCAGTATCAGGTGGAGCTGTGGCGGCAGGAGCTGAAGGATGCGAGCAGGCAGGAACGGAAGCGTGCGGATTTCAGGCTGCCGGTTATTGTGCCGATTGTGCTGTATAATGGCTCCGCCGCTTGGACGGCCCCGCTCAGCTTTCGCGAGCTGCTGGCAGAGGAGGAGCTGTTCGCAGATGAGCCCTTGCTGAATTTCACGTATTTTCTATTGGACATTAAGCGATACAAGCCAGAGGATCTGGAGAAGCTGTCGAATATGATCGGGTCGGTGTTTCTGATCGAGCAGCAGTCTCATTTGCCAGCAGCGGACTTGATTGGCTTATTCAGGCGACTGGCGCCGGTCATCGACCGCACGCCGCAGGAGCAGCGCGAGCAGTTCGCATTATGGCTGGAGCAGATTATGCTGCGGTTCGGCAAGGCGCAGGAGCAGGAGCAGCTCATCAGGGATATGGTGGCTCAAATCCAAAGGAAAGGAATGAATGACGTGATCTCCAATTTTGAACGCAATCTGGAGTGGCTGCAGGAGCAGGCAGTGGGGAAAGGTCTTGAGAAAGGCCTCGAGAAGGGTCTGGTGCAGGGACGGACAGAAGCGATGGAGCAGGCCGCTGTGAATATGTTCAGGGAGGGGCTGGACATTCCTTTTGTGGCCAAAGTCACCGGACTGCCGGAGCAGCGCCTGAAGCTGCTGAAGGAGCAGCTCGATGAGATTAATCGATAAGGATGAAGGATGCTCGCCCCCCGTTTTGAACATGGGATAGGATAGGCGGAGCGCATGTCCTTCATCCTCCTGCTCGTTATCGAAGCTTGCAGATTAGGTGACAAGGTGAAATACTTGACAGGTGATCGGCTTTAAGGTAAGATAAGGAACGTTGGCAACGGGAGGAGGCGGATGCAAGGTGCAAGCAAGCGAGCCGGACGCTCTCGGGAAGACGACCCGAATCAATATGCTGTTTGATTTTTACGAGATGCTGCTGACAGAGAAGCAGCGGACGTTTCTAAAATATTATTTTCACGATGATTACTCTCTTGGTGAAATCGCCGCAGAGTTCGAGATCAGCCGACAGGCGGTCTACGAGCATGTGAAGCGCGCCGAGCAGGCGCTGGAGAGCTATGAGCAGAAGCTTGGCCTGCTGCGCAAGCACGAATCTCTGCAGGTGCAACTGGAACGGCTGGAGCTGTCGCTCGCCGAGCTGCCAGAGCACGGTGCGACCAAGCAGCAGATGCAGCAGGTGATTGCGGATATTCGCAAGTCTGAGGGAGTTCAGGAGGTGACGTGAGATGGCGTTTGAGGGATTGGCCAACAGGCTGCAGGGAGTATTCAGCAAGCTTAGAGGCAAAGGCAAGGTCAGCGAGGATGATGTAGCTGAAGCGATGCGCGAGGTGCGGCTGGCGCTGCTGGAAGCGGATGTGAACTTCAAGGTCGTCAAGGAGTTCATCGCTAAGGTGAAGGAGAAGGCGATTGGCCAGGAGGTCATGAAGAGCTTCACTCCGGGCATGGTCATTATCGATATTGTGAACAAAGAGCTGACCGAGCTGATGGGTGGCACCCAGAGCAAGCTGGCGAAGGCAAACAAGCCACCGACGGTCATTATGATGGCGGGTCTTCAAGGGGCGGGCAAGACGACGACCTCCGGCAAGCTGGCGAAGCTGCTGCAGAAGAGCCACAACAAGCCATTGCTTGTGGCATGCGACATCTACCGTCCGGCTGCGATCAAGCAGCTTCAGGTGCTGGGTGAACAGATCGGGGTACCGGTATTCGCCCTAGGCGATGCCGTCAGCCCTGTGGAGATTGCTCGTCAGGCGATCCAGCATGCGAAGGAACAGCATAACGATTATGTTATTATCGATACTGCGGGACGACTCCATATTGACGAAGCGTTGATGGAGGAGCTGAAGCAGATCCATGCGCTGGTTAATCCGGATGAAGTGCTGCTGGTCGTCGATGCGATGACGGGACAGGATGCGGTCAATGTCGCGGAGAGCTTCCATAAGCAACTGGAGCTGACCGGTGTCGTACTGACGAAGCTTGATGGCGATACGCGCGGCGGAGCGGCGATCTCGGTTAAGGCGGTAACAGGCTGCCCGATCAAGTTCGCGGCAATGGGCGAGAAGATCGATTCGCTAGAGCCGTTCCATCCGAATCGGATGGCATCCCGTATTCTGGGTATGGGCGACATGCTGTCGCTCATTGAGAAGGCGCAGACGACGATCGATGCCGAGAAGGCTGCTGATCTGGAGCGCAAGATGCGTAATGCAGAGTTCACGTTCGAGGATTTCCTGGAGCAGATGGCTCAGGTTCGCAAGATGGGCCCGCTGGATCAACTGCTGGATATGATGCCTGGCATGAACAAGCTCAAGGGTCTCAAGGATCTCAAGGTGGACGAGCGTCAGATTGCCCGTGTCGAGGCGATCGTTCGCTCGATGACCAAGGAAGAGAAGCAGAACCCGGATCTGCTTAATCATAGCCGCCGCAAGCGGATTGCCATAGGCAGCGGCAACTCGATTGCCGATGTGAACCGGCTCATCAAGCAGTTTGACGACATGCGGAGAATGATGAAGCAATTCTCGTCGATGATGGGCGGCGTGAAGAAGAAGGGGCCGAAGGGACTGCTTGGCAAGGCCAAGAAATTCCCGTTTGGTTAAGGCATGATCCTAATTTTTTGAAGGAGGTGAATGAATTATGGCAGTTCGTATTCGTCTGAAACGTATTGGTGCGCATAAAGCGCCTTTCTATCGTGTTGTGGTTTCCGATTCCCGTTCGCCTCGCGACGGTCGTTTTATTGAAGAGATTGGCACGTACAATCCGGTTGCTCAACCTGCACAGGTGAACATCGATGAAGAAAAGGCTCTGAAATGGCTGCAAACTGGCGCGCAAGCGTCCGACACCGTTCGCAACCTGCTGAGCAAAGCCGGCGTACTTACTAAATTCCATGAGCTGAAGCAACAGAAATAGTTGCGATAAGCTGCGGAGGGCCTTGAAATGGAAGATTTGATTCTTGTCATTGCTCGGGCTTTAGTGGATTATCCGGAAGAAGTGCGCGTCGAGGTCAAGGAAGATGATCGCGGCATCGTGTACGCCCTTTCTGTCCATCCTGAGGATGTGGGGAAAGTTATAGGCAAGCAGGGCCGGATCGCTAAGGCGCTGAGAACGGTCGTCGCTTCGGCGGCTGTCCGTTCCTCTAAGCGCGTTACAGTTGACATTATCTCGTAATCATGCAGTTCCAAATAAGCGCACGACAACAAGGCCGGGAGAAGTGTTCCTGGCCTTTTGTTTGAACAGAGCAGGGCGCCCCTCGCCTCTATAGGCGAGATGACCCCACGATCTGAAGGCTTGATGGCTAGCAGAAGCAGGTGGAGACAGCAGATGTACGCTAAAGGCGGCGCGGTTCGGATGAACTTGGTTACGCCGCAGAGGAAGCGGTCTTGCTTTGAACGATAAGCTAGGGCCGGAAAGCGGAACGAGATGGATAGCCGCTGGCGGGTCTAGCTTATCGCTCAACTATATTTGATGCTGGAGCTATCTTTAGAGAGTAGCGGGCGCGAGGCGCGTCAGGGCGAGGATAGAGATGGCAGTTGATGATTTTTATAGAAAGAAGGGAATAGGTATGCAATGGCTCAATGTCGGCAAATTGGTAAATACGCACGGGCTTCGCGGTGAGGTGAAGATTTTGTCGCAGACGGATTTTCCGGATGTTCGTTTTGCACCAGGCAGCAAGCTGGTGCTGATCTCCCCGGATGGCGGTCAGATCGTGCCGGTGCAGGTTGGTAGCTGCCGCGAGCACAAGGGCATGTTCTATGTGAAGTGGAAGCAGTTCAACGATATTAATGAAGTCGAAAAATATAAAGGCTGGGATGTCAAGGTATCGGATGAACAGCAGGTCGAGCTGGAGGAGGGTGAATATTACTATCACCAGATCATCGGTGCGACTGTAGTGACAGAGGATGGGGAGTCGCTTGGCATGATCTCGGAGATTTTGCGTCCCGGCGCGAATGATGTATGGGTCGTGGAGCGCAGTGTGGGCAAGCCGTTATTGCTGCCCGTCATTGACCAGGTCGTACTGCATGTTGACCCACAGCAAAAGAAGGTTACAGTGCATCTCATGGAAGGGTTGATTTAGCGGATGCGTGTAGATGTGTTAACACTGTTTCCCGAGATGTTTGAGGGCGTGTTTCATTCGAGCATCCTGGGCAAGGCGCAGGAGAAAGGTCTCGTCTCGCTGAATACGCTGAATTTCCGTGACTACTCCAGTAATAAGCACAGTACAGTCGATGATTACCCTTACGGAGGCGGAGGCGGAATGGTGCTGAAGGCGGAGCCGATCTTCGGCGCCGTCGAGAGCTTGACGGAAGGGCTGAACGCGAAGCCTCGTATTATTCTGATGTGTCCGCAGGGAGAGCCATTTACGCAGAGCAAGGCTGAGGAGCTGGCAGGCGAGCAGCATCTGATCTTCATCTGCGGCCACTATGAAGGCTATGATGAGCGAATACGCGAGCATCTGGTGACGGATGAGTTGTCCATAGGGGACTATGTGCTGACGGGCGGCGAGCTGCCGGCCATGGTTATTATTGATAGCGTGACTCGGCTGCTGCCTGGTGTGCTGGGCAATGAAACGTCGGCGGTGACGGATTCGTTTAGCACAGGTCTGCTGGAATACCCGCAGTACACACGCCCGGCTTCATTCCGCGGCTGGGAGGTGCCGCCTGTGCTGATCTCCGGGCATCATGGACACATCGAGCTGTGGCGGCGTCAGCAGTCCTTGCTGCGAACCTTGAGACGGCGTCCCGAGCTGCTGGAGCAGGTGGAGCTGACAGCCAAGGAGCGAAGCTGGCTCAAGGAGGAGCACGGCTATGAGCGGCCTTCCGGTGAGCCGTAGGGCTTAGGAATAAAAGGGTTGTATTATAGGCTGGAATATGGTAGAATTTTAAATGTTGTTTGTAATAACCGGGCGGTCCGCTATCGGCTAAGACCTATGCTGAAACAGAGGCATATGAGCTTATATGAACGTCTGAGGTGGAAGGAGGCAATACACATGAATATCGTACAAGCGATCACACAAGAGCAGCTCCGCAAGGACATCCCAAGCTTTCGTCCGGGAGACACGCTGAAAGTGTATGTGAAGGTAATCGAGGGTTCTCGCGAGCGTATTCAGTTGTTCGAAGGCGTTGTTATCAAACGTCGCGGCGGCGGAATTAGCGAGACATTTACGGTTCGTAAAATTTCTTACGGCGTAGGCGTAGAGAGAACATTCCCGATTAACTCGCCGAAGATTGACAAGATCGAAGTAGCTCGCCGCGGTAAAGTACGTCGTGCGAAGCTTTACTACCTGCGCAACCTGCGCGGTAAAGCAGCGAGAATTAAAGAGATTCGTTAATGAACGACATGGGGGCTTGCATACACAAGTCCCTTTTCGTTTTTTTGTAGAGACACTCAGGCTGTATACACGGGCGGTGCCGTAAGAGAACCAGGGCGCTCCTGGCTTGTCCTGAGGCGATAGGATACCCTTATGTTTCATCATGTCAGTGAAAGAGGGCGTATACTAAATGGAACAGAAGCCAGATAAGCAAATCGAACAAGTGGATCAGCAGTCGATGGCAACACAGGAGCAGTTGCAGCCATCGGATACTGGAGAGGGCATTCTCCAGCCTGAGGGCCCTCCTGCCCGGTCTAGCCAGACCAAGAGGGAAGCGATGGAGTGGATCAAGGCACTCGCCATTGCAGCCCTGCTCGTACTCGTTATTCGCACCTTCCTGTTCTCCCCCTTTATTGTGGACGGCCCGTCCATGAAGCCTAACTTCCAATCCGGCGAGCGTGTTATTGTCAACAAGATTCTCTATGATATTCGTGAGCCGAAGCGTGGTGAGGTTGTTGTCTTCCATGTGCCGCAGGAGAACCGGGATTTCATTAAGCGCGTAATTGGCGTACCTGGCGATAAGGTCAAGCTGGAGGGCGATCGCCTGTACATTAATGGCGAGCTGGTGGAGGAGCCTTACCTGAAGGAAGCCATTGAGCAGGCCAGAGCGAATAACAGTAATTATAACACCGCAGAAAATTTCCCGAACGCATATGTTCAATCCGATATTGTGCCTGACCATATGATTCTCGCCTTTGGCGACAACCGCAGCAACAGCAAGGACAGCCGGATGATCGGTTATGTCTCGATGGACGAGCTGGTCGGTCGGGCGGACATCATATTCTGGCCGTTGAATGAGCTGAAATTTGTAAAACACGGATGAGGTGAGACAGTTGACCATACAATGGTTTCCGGGACATATGACCAGGGCCAGACGACAGATCGAGGAGAAGCTGAAGCTACTCGACATCGTCATTGAGCTGCTGGACGCGCGTGTCCCGATGTCAAGCCGCAACCCGATGATCGATGAAATTTTGCGCGGCAAGCCGCGGCTGATCATACTCAATAAGGCTGATTTGGCCGATCCACGGGCAACCGACCGGTGGATTTCTTTTTTTTCGGCCAAGGGACATGCAGCGATTGCAGTGGATTCATCGACAGGCACCAGGGTAGCGGATATTCCGCAGCGGGTCAAGGAGCTGCTGCATGACAAGATTGCGCGTATGAAGGAGAAGGGGATGAACCCGCGCGCCATGCGGGCGCTGATCGTCGGTATTCCGAATGTCGGCAAGTCGACGCTGACCAACCGATTGGCTGGGCGAAACATTGCGGCTACTGGCGACCGTCCAGGCGTTACAAAGGGGCAGCAATGGATCAAGGTTGGCAGTGAGCTGGAGCTGCTGGATACGCCGGGTATTTTGTGGCCGAAGTTTGAAGATGAGCTTGTCGGCTACAAGCTGGCGATGACGGGAGCGATCCGCGAGCAAATCTTGAATATGGAGGACATTGCTTTTTTTGCAGTGCGGATTCTGGCCTCCCAATATTGGGAAGCGTTGGCGGAGCGTTTCGAGCTCACAGAAGCTCCGCAGGATACCGAGGATTCAGAGCAGATCGTCAAGCTGATGGAGGATATAGGACGAAAGCGCGGCTGTCTGCTAAGCGGCGGGCGGGTTGATCTGGAGAAGGTGTCGGGCATTATCCTCCGGGAGCTGCGCGCAGGCAAGATGGGGCGAATCACGCTGGAGGAACCGCTGCTATAATGAAGGAACAGCTTGTTGCAGGCGATGTGTGGTGCATGGTTCGACCGACCGCCGTCATGCAGCGATGAACCGCGCGCTGGAAGCTGCGCGGGGTGCGAAACGATAGCGTCCTCTGGCCTACTCTAGCGCTTACGCAAGTGTTAGGTAGGCACAGAGGGAAGCCTGATGGCAGTGTCCGTGCAGCATCGGGCAGGGAGTTAACAGGAGCGGGATGGGGGAAGCAGAATGCTGAATTACGAACGCGAGCTCTGGCAGCAGGGCTATAGCCAGATTGCCGGAGTGGATGAGGTGGGGCGTGGCTGTCTGTTCGGCGATGTAGTCGCGGCGGCTGTCATCCTGCCGCAGGGTCTGGAGCTAGAGGGCGTCGATGACTCGAAAAAGCTCACAGCCAAGAAGAGGGAGCAGCTATATGAGCGCATCACGGCGGAGGCAGTGGCCTGGTCGGTGGCGGCTGTCAACGCATCGAAGATCGATGAGATCAATATTAAGCAAGCCGCCAGGCTGGCGATGCGAGAAGCGATTGATCAGCTCGCTGTCCCCCCGGATTACCTGCTCATTGATGCGGAAAAGGTGCAATCGGAGCTGCCGCAGTTGGCAATTATTCATGGCGATGCCTCCAGCCAGTCGATTGCGGCCGCTTCCATAGTGGCGAAGGTGACGCGAGATCGGCTATGTGCGGGCGAATGGGATCGCCTGTACCCGGAATACGGAATTGCTATACATAAGGGGTATGCGACCAAGCTCCATCGCGAGCGAATTCTGGAGTTCGGCCCCAGCCCGATGCATCGACGCTCGTTCCTGACCAAGCTGCTGGCTGAGCAGCAGGTATTGTTCTAAAGTGAGATTGGTTAACCTAATACCTAGCTCAAAAGAGATGGCACGGAATTGCTTCCAGCCGTCTCTTTTGCTATTATGGGGCGGCTGAACGGTGTGATTTATATAGTTCAAAGTCCTGCTCGGACGGATGACAGGGGGCTAGCTGCGTAGAGGCTGGGAAGCAGCGGCTCGTTACGTCTGATGGCGGAGCAGTCCAGGGTGCTTGCTCTAATTAACGGGTGGACTTCCTACGTTGGTACGTGCTTAAGAGGCAGAGGGTGAGTATTATTGCTCAGGAAATAAGACCTAGATGAGATTGTCCCACAATAGGGGCAGCATAGGCCGTGTTGTCGCGCAGGTGAAGCAGGGAGATGAAGTAGCGAGATGAAGCGGCTACGCGGCAGGATTAACAATCTGGCCGGGCAAGCCGATAAATATAATAAATGAATGATCAATGCAAATGGTGTCTCCCTAGCGGTAGCGCATGGGGCGAAAGGAGGCTTGTTGGTGCATATCGGGGCTTTTATTAGAGGGCTGGTCGGAAGCGAGCCGCGAGTTGGGGATGTGAAGGAGCTGGAGCTCCGATCCGGGCAAGTGGTTAGTGGCTTGGTGTTGGAGTCGGCAGATAATGAAGCGCTCATTCAGATTAATGGCGCGCAGGTGCGGGCAAAGCTGGAGGTGCCGCTTCAGCCTGGCCAGCGAACCTTGCTTGTTGTGCAGCCTGAGCAGGTGGATGGTCTTCCGGTGTTGAAGCCGGCGGATAGTATGTCAGGCTCGCTCGCTCCAGGGACGCTGAAGGATATCGTGAAATCGCTCGGCTTGCCAGCGGACAAGCAGTGGGCGCTGGATGTGGTCAAGCAACTGCAAAAGGATGGAGTTCCGCTTACGCGTGAGCTTGGCGAAGCGCTCTCGAAGGCATATGCTTCGATGCCACAGGGGGTAAGCGAGGGCAAATGGCTTCAAGCCGCAGCAACAGCCTTTCAGCGCGGCTTGCCGATTACGCCGGCAGTGCTGTCCGGTCTGCATCAGGTGATGAATGGCACGCCGGTTCATGAGCTGCTGGATCAACTGCAATCGCAGCTCAAGGCATGGCAGGAGTCGGCTGCCCAGCCCGGCGGCGGCGCGCAGCCTCAGCAGGGCGGAGCCAAGGATGCGCTCGCTGCGCGTGTGCTGGCGCTGCTCGGCGAAGGCGATGCGCTGCTGCGCGGAGCGGGAGCGGAGGCACAGCGCGCAGGAGCACAGCCGCCGCAAGCCGGCGCAGCGAGCACGGCGTCTGGCGCAGGTGGGGCAGATGCGCAGCGGGGCGGGATGCAGCCGACGCAGAGCGGCCCGGCTGCTGCTAATGCGGCCGCGGGCACAGCCAGCGCGGCGTTGTCGCCGCAGGGCTCGGCCGCAGCCGCGAGCAGCGCTGCGGCTGGACAGCCTGGCGCGCAGGCGGCGCTGGGCGCACCCGCTGGCGGCGCAGGCGGCGCTGCCGGAGCCGCTGCAGGGCAGCAGGTGAGCGGCGCCCCTGCTGGGGGAGCGGGCAGCGCGCCGGGCGCTGCGCCGAGCGGCGGTCAGCCAGCGAGCCAGCCGGGCGCTGGACAGCCAGCCGCCCAACCTGCGGGCGGCTGGCTCGGCGACCTGTTCAGATGGCTCGGCGTCAGCCATGAGCGACAGCTCGCGCGGACGCTGGCAGCCCCGCAGGGCGCGGCTTCGGAGCCGCCGGCAGGCGAAGCCGCGGCGGGCGCGCGCGCAGCTTCGCAGGGCGCAGCAGCGCCTGCTGCAGGGCAGCCGGCGGAAGCGGCTGCCGCTCGCAGCGCAGCCGCAGGGGCGCCAGCGCCTGGCCAGGCGGCAGCGCCGGCAGCGCAGGCTGCCGCGCAGGGCGCCGCGGCTTCGCAGAGCGAGCGCCCTGAGGACGCGCAGCTCGCCGCGCGTCCCGCTGGCGGCGAGGCGCCGCAGGCTGCGCAGCATGGCGCAGCGCGCGGGGCGCATGGCGGCGCCGAGCGCCCAGCGGCTGCTCAGCCGCTGCTGCAGAGCGCGGCGCAGCCGCTCGGCGAGGCGCCGCGGCCCGGAGCCGCCGGAGCCGAGACGCTCAAGAGCGCGCTGCTCCTGCTGGCAGCCGCCGATGACGCGCCGCCAGCCTTGCGCGAGACGGCGCAGCAACTGGTGTCGCATATTACAGGACAACAGTTGCTGCTCGCTCCAGAGCGGGGCCACTCGCCATTTTCCCATGTGGCGATGGTCATTCCCTTCTATAATGAGCAAGGGGGCCAGACGGCGGCCATCCATATTCAGACGAGAAGAGGACAGAAGGGGGAACTGGATGCGCAGAACTGCCGCCTGCTCTTTGACCTGCAAATGAAGCAGCTCGGAGATACGCTGATTGACGTATCGGTCGTGGATCGCATGGTCAGCCTGCAGGTGTGGAACGACCATCCCGTGACGGCCCCGCTAATGGAGGAATCCAGGGCGGAGATCGCGGAGGCGCTGCAGCAATCGGGGTACAAGCTTATTGCATTGAAGACACAGCCATTGCCCGATCTGTCCGCTACAGCCGGGCAGGCAGACGGCGCCAAGCAGGAGCAGCCTGAGCTGTTCCCTGCATTTGTGTCCAGACCATATAAGGGAATGGATATGCGGATATGAAGGACAAGGATGAGGAAGTCAAGCAAGGAATCAAAAAAGCAGTCGCCCTGAAATACGATCCGCAGACAGCGGGTGCCCCGGTCGTACTGGCAAAGGGCAGCGGACGGCTGGCGGAGGAAATTATGGAGCGTGCGCAGCAGCACGGGGTTCCGATCCAGGAGGACGCCTCTCTCGTGGAGGTGCTCTCCAAGCTGGAGATTAACCAGCAGATTCCGCCGGAGCTATATGCGCTGGTTGCCGAAATATTGAGCTTCATCTACCGCTCGGATCAGCGTGCAGGAGGCCTTCGAGATGACCGCTAGCTTCTCTGGCTCTGGGCGCACATCGGGACGCAAGGAGCTGGGACAGATCGGGGAGGCGGCAGCAAGAGAATATCTAGAGGGAAATGGATGGACGGTAGTGGCGTCGAACTGGCGCTGCCGTGCAGGGGAGATAGATCTCATTGCTCATCCTCCAGAGCCGGAGCAGCATACGTTGGTGTTCATCGAGGTACGCGCACGCAGCAGCAGCAGATTCGGCACGGCAGAGGAATCTGTGGATGCTCGGAAACAACGCAAGCTGCGGCAGGTGGCTCAGTTCTACCTTCAGCGTCATGGTGGAGCAGAGGGGCTGATCCGGTTTGATGTCATGGCAGTCCAGATCACTACCGACGGACGAGTCGTTGGGATACGGATGCTTGAGGGAGTTTTCTAGGTCTGGCCTACACTCACGCCGCCATAAGAGAAGGAGCGTCTGCATATCGCAGCGCTTCTTCTTTTTATGACAGGGGAGTCAATAGGCGACGGGCTGTGTATGTTGTAATCAGCAGGTGCTTGATACGGGCGATAAACGAAGCTTTGCCTGCATAAACTAGCCATTGTATGCTTGAACGTATGATGTTCAGAATGTGGGCGCGTGATGTTATCGTGGAGGATTGCGGTGTAGCAGTATAATTGACAGTCTGCATGAAAAATGCTAGGATTTTAATAGACAGACAGTCGGTCTAATGGAAGGGGTTAACGATGAGGATCGTAAAGGAAGCGGAGCAACGGCGACATGAAATTCTGGACGCCGCTGAGGCGTTGTTTGGAGAGAAGGGCTTTGACGGCACGAGCACGAACGATATTTTGGCTGCCGTTGGCATTGCGCGCGGGACGCTCTATTATCATTTCAAGTCCAAGGAAGATATTATGGATGCGCTGATTGAAAGATATGGCTCCCGCTTGCTGGAGGCTGCGCAGCGATTGGCGTCAGACCGGACGGTTCCCGTCGATCGGCGTATCGTCCACGTCGTTATGGGGCTGAATGTAAGCGGGACAGGCAGCAATGAAATAATGGAGCATATCCACAAGCCGCAAAATGCGCTGATGCACCAGAAGACGCAAAAAATGATCATTAACGGTCTGACCCCTATTCTGGCGGACATCATCCGCGAGGGAGTGGAGCAGGGGCTGTTCAATACGCCGTATCCGTATGAATGTATGGAGATGGTCATTGTGTACGCGACTACGGTTTTTGACGGCGACCTGGTGGAGCTGACAGAGGAGGAACGGGCCGCCAGAATGCGCGCCTTCTTATTTCACCTTGGCAGGCTGCTGAATCTGCAAGAGGAACAGGTAGCGTACTTTATGCAGATGCTGGGCGGAGGAGAGCAGAGCGTACCGGAAAACAGCTAATTACGGGAGTGGACCTATGTACATCAAGATCATCCGCAACGAGTTAACTAAAAACAAACTGATTACGCTGACCATCACCGTATTTGTTGCTGCCGCAGCGCTGCTCGTCTCGCTTGCTGCGGTCGTGGCCATCCATCTGTTCGGTGCGGTGGACACGCTGATGACACAGGCGAAGACGCCGCATTTTTTGCAGATGCACTCGGGCACCGTCGACAGGACAAGGCTGGATAGCTTTGCAGCGGAAAATAGCCTTGTTGAGCAGCTTCAAGTGGTAGAGTTTCTGAATGTGGACAATGCACGTCTGTTCATTGGCGGACGTTCGCTCGCAGGCAATGTGCAGGATAATGGCTTCACGGTGCAAAATGAGCATTTTGATTACCTGCTGGATCTCGACGGGAAGGCCATTGATGTGGCGGATGGAGAAATTTATGTCCCCATCACCTATTGGAAGGAAGGCTTGGCCAACATTGGAGATCATGTAACGTTCAACGATCAAGCGTGGACGGTGGCAGGCTTTCTGCGTGATTCCCAGATGAACTCGCTGCTGGCGTCTTCCAAGCGGTTTCTGATCAGCCGCAATGATTATGCCACGCTCACGGGTGCTGGCAGTATGGAATACTTGATCGAGTTCCGACTCAAGGATACCTCCATGCTGGGAGCCTTTGCGACAAGCTACGCTTCTGCTGGCTTGGAAGCGAATGGCCCGACGCTCACGTATCCGCTCTTTCGAATGCTGAATGCGATGGCGGATGGCATGGTTGTCGGGGTGCTGCTGCTCGTAAGTATGCTCGTTGTAGCCATCGCCTTGATGTGCATCCGCTTTGCGCTCATTGCCAAGATTGAGGAAGATTACCGCGAGCTGGGCGTCATGAAGGCCATCGGGCTGCGCGTGTCGGACATGAAGAGGATCTATGTTGTGCAATATGCAGCTATGGCTGCTGTAGGCAGCGGGGTTGGATGGGGGCTTTCCTTTGTCTTCAAGGGCAGTCTGCTTGAGAATATCCGTCTGTATATGGGCGAGAGTGGACAACCGTTCCTTGCCTGGCTATGCGGCGTGCTGGGCGTGCTGCTCGTTTACATGGCTGTCGTCCTGTATGTTGGCGGGGTGCTGAGGCGCTTTCGATCATTGTCCGTCGCGGAGGCGCTGCGCTTTGGTCATTCCCAGCAGGCTTTCGCGGGAGCTAGACTGTTCAGCCTGAGCCGATTCGGCAAGCTGGGCGCCAATCTGTTTCTGGGGATTAAGGATGTGCTGGCGAGGAAGCGGCTCTATGTAACGATGCTCGTTGTGCTGATCCTCGCGTCCTTCATCGCCATCGTGCCGCAAAATGTATACAGCACCATCTCCTCCAAAAGCTTCAGCACCTATCTGGGTGTCGGTGAATATGACCTGCGTATCGACATTCAGCGGGCAAGCGACTTGATCGGCACGGCGGCCGAGATTGCCGAGACGATGAAGAATGATCCGTCCGTCGCTCGATATGCCGTGCTGACAACCAAGGCGTTCACTGCCCGGACGGAGGACGGAACCGGGGAGAGAATATTGGTGGAGCTGGGCGACCACTCTATGTTCCCGCTCCATTATAGCAAGGGTAGCGCTCCGGTCGGAGAAAGAGAGATTGCACTATCTGCGCTAAATGCGGAGGCACTCGGCAAGCAAGTCGGGGATGCGCTAGTGCTGACGACTTCCGGGAAGGACAGGACGCTCACGGTTAGCGGCATATATTCTGATGTAACCAATGGGGGCAAGACAGCCAAGGCAGCCTTTGTCGATGAAGCGGCAGCACGCGTCTGGGCTGTGGTGTACGTGAAGCTCGCACAGCCCTCCCTGGCAGCAGCGAAAGCTGCCGAATACGGGAGTCGGTTCGGGCAGGCGAAGGTGTCGGATGTAGAGCACTATATTGTACAAACCTTCGGCTCTACCATTCACGCGGCCGGGCTGGCTGCCAATGCAGCGCTGGCTGTTGCCCTGCTGATTACTCTGCTCGTCGCGCTGCTGTTCATCCGCCTGCTCGTCGCGAAGGATCGCTACTCCATTGCCGTAATGAAGGCGATCGGATTTACCCACTTGGACATCAGGCTGCAATATGCCGTCAGGTCAGCATTTGTGGTGCTGATAGGTATATTGATCGGCACGATGCTGGCGGGTACACTCGGCGAGAAGCTTGCTGGACTTGTCATCGCCCAGCTTGGCGCATCTGCCTTCCATTTTGAGACACAGCCGCTATCGGCTTACGTTCTCAGTCCGCTCATGATGCTCGGCTCGGTAATGGTGGCGACGTTAATCGGCACATCAAGCGTGAGATCTATAAAAATCGGGGAACATATAAAGGAGTAGACACATGCACAGGTTAATCGTTGGCGAGAACATCGTCAAATCCTATGGAGCAGGCGATGAGCGGCGGCAGGTGCTGGACGGCGTATCGGTAGCTATAGACCGGGGGGAATTTGTGTCGGTGATGGGACCATCAGGCTCGGGCAAATCAACCCTGCTGTTTTGCCTTAGCGGTATGGACGGAGTGGACGGAGGCAAGATCACATTTGAAGGGAAGGACATCTCAGCCCTTCAGGACAATGAACTGGCAGATATGCGCAGGATGAAGATGGGGATGATCTTTCAGCAGCCGACGCTGCTGAAGCATCTGAATGTGCTGGATAACATTATTCTTCCTTCCATGAAAGGCAACTCCAAAAATACAGCAGCGATTATGAGCAAGGCTAGATCATTAATGAACAGGACAGGCATCGCCGAATTGGAGAGCCGGGAGATTACGCAGGCTTCGGGCGGGCAGCTCCAGCGTGCCGGAATATGCCGGGCGCTCATGAATGATCCAAGCATTATTTTTGCCGATGAGCCGACAGGTGCGCTGAATTCCAAGGCGACGCAGGAGATGATGAATCTACTGTCCGAAATTCATGCCAGTGGCACCGCGATTATGCTCGTAACCCATGACGCCCATGTCGCTGCACGGGCAGAGAGGGTGCTGTTCATGCGTGATGGAGCTATAGCCGGCGAGCTGACGCTTCCGGCGTTCAGTGGAGTAGATGACCCGACACGGCTAAGCAAGGTCACGGAGAAAATGCGGGAAATAGGTATATAGCTGAATAGCTGTAACAGTGGCAGTGGCGGCACTTCATCCTCTCGTACAGACGGATGAAGTGCTATTTTTCGTTGCTCTCAAGCGCCTCCCTCGAAAGACATCCTTGCATGGAAGGGGAAAATCGTTTATCCTTATACCTAGATATACTATACATAGATTAACGATGTATATCAATTCATGGATCGAGGAGGAGGTGCTGCACATGAAAGTGAACAAGGAGTTGTTAAAGGGAAGTACGGTCATCTTGATCTTATCAATGCTGGAGCGCAAGGAGATGTATGGCTATGAGCTGACAAGGGAGCTGGAGCAGCGTTCGGAGGGGATCTTCGCCTTGAAGGAGGGGACGCTCTATCCGATTCTTCATACACTGGAGGCGGAGGACTGGGTCGAAGCATACTGGCAGGAGACCGATGGTCGCAAACGCAAATATTATCGGTTGACCGGCGCAGGCAAGCGGACGCTTACTGATAAGAAGCAGGAATGGCAGGTCTATAGAACGGCAGTAGAACGGGTGATCGGGGAGGGATGGGCATGAGCATAAGATTAAGCAAGAGGCATGATGCAGTAAGACAATTTCTTCAAGAGGCCTCACGCCCGATTCGTTCCAGAGAGACTTCCCTGGAGGTAGAGCGCGAGCTGGAGTGCCATCTGGAGGAGCTGGTGAACGAATTACAGGATCAAGGAGTGGACGAGCAGCAGGCCGTTCGGCAGGCGGTAGCGCGTATGGGTGATCCAGCGGAGATTGGTCGCGGAATGGGGAGCATCTATCGCCCGTTTATCGATTGGGGGCTGCTGGCTGTGCTAGGAGCGATTATTGCAATCGGTCTGTGGGCCATCTATAGCCTGAGTCTTGTTACGGGGCAACGGATTCCAGATGATATGTTCATGCGGCATGTCTTAACGGTTACTGCGGGTCTAATTGTGATGTCGGTGCTCTGGCTATTTGATTACCGAAAGCTAAGAGGCTGGTCGCTTGCGCTGTACGCGATGGGAACCAGTATACTCCTAGCAGGACTGTGGTCTGGCGTCGCAGTGAACGGTCAACGAACCTATCTGTCACTTGGGCCTCTCATCGACACTTCTATAGTGGGTGTGTTTCTGCTGTTGTTGGCATTGCCAGGGCTCAAGAGTAGCCTGGGTAATCGATATAGCGTGAAGAGACAGGTGCTATACTTTGCTTGCTTGGTCTTTCCTGTGTTCCTGTTCATAGCGGGTCCGGCATTTCTGGCATGTGCGCTCTATCTGGTTGGCGTGACAGCCGTGCTCTGGATGCAGCGCCGTTCCACCGTCGCGTTTGCTATCGGTGCGGCAGGCTTGCTTGTGCTCGCTGGAATTGGAATTATCATGACTGGAAAACTGTTTTATCTGCAAGATCGGGTGGCTTCATTTTTTCCACCCTATAACAATGTAGGCCACGGCTGGTGGTATGCCCGAGCAGCGGAGGCTATTCAATCCGCAGGTTGGTTCGGCTATGGCCCGCCATCTATGGAGCATGCCATAGTATGGTCACATAGCGAGTCGATGTTCGTCTACCTGGTCTATAGCTATGGTTGGCTGGCAGGACTGGCGGTCGCGGCTTGCGCCATCTTGTTCCTGGGCTGGATCTACAGGGCGATACGTTATGTGAAAGACCCCTATGGCAAAATGCTGTTGTCCGTGCTCGCATCGATGCTCTCCATTCAATATCTGTGGTCTATCGGGATGTGTATGGGGTGGCTCCCATTCGCAGGCTTCTCCTTGCCGTTGATCAGCTTCGGCACAACTCAGAACCTGATCTATTTCACCATCCTGGGAGTGATCCTCAGCGTGCTTCGGCGGCGCAGACTGCCAGCAGACAAGTCAGCGGCTTCTTTATTTGTTGCGTAGCTGATAGTGGTCGAGCAACTCCCGGTTATGCCAGCGAAACCCCGCGCTGGAGCGCTGCGGACGATAGCTAAGCAATCGGCAAGCTGTATGTATGAACAGCAGGCCCCTGCACCCCGTTTCCCTAGGCGCAGGGGCTGCTCTATTGCGAGCTATAGTGTCATGCATCGTACTACCTTCATGTTCTATGGCTTATAGCGGTTGTGTATTGCGATCGAGGCAGCGATACTGAATCGCTTCGGCAATATGCTCCTCTCCAATCTCCTCTTGCTCCTGCAGATCAGCGATCGTGCGGCCAAGCCGCAGCAGCCGATCATGCGCCCTTAGACTAAGCCCCAACGCCTGATAAGCCATCTCCAGCATGCGGGCAGCGGGCGGCTGCAGCTTGGCTTCTCTTAGCAGCGCGGCTCCTGTCAGCTCGCTGTTCCAACTGACGCCGCTTCGCTTGCGACGCGCAAGCTGCCGCTCCTGTGCAGCCATGACCCGCTCCAGCATCTGCGCGGAATCCAACCCGCGCTCTGTCTGCAGGAAGCTGGCTGGTCTGGGGACTTCAAGCTGCACGTCGATCCGGTCCAGCAGCGGGCCGGATAGCCGCGCGCGATAGGAGGCCATCCTGCTGATGGAGCAGGAGCATGAACGCTCGCCATCGGCGCCGTAGAAGCCGCATGGACATGGATTCATGGCACAGGCAAGCATGAAGCTGGCCGGGAAGCAGAGCGTAGCTCTCGCTCTGGCGATCGTGACGGCGCGCTCCTCTACCGGCTGGCGCAGCGCCTCCAGCACCTGACGCGAGAATTCGGGCAGCTCATCCAGAAACAGGACGCCATGATGGGCGAGTGTGACCTCCCCTGGCCTGGGCGTGCTCCCGCCGCCAATCAGGCCGCCTGTAGATATCGTATGGTGAGGCGCGCGGAAGGGGCGGCTCCGTATGAGCTGCGCCTCGCCATGAGCAAACTTGCCGGCTACGCTATATATTTTTGTGACCTCCAGCGCCTCCTCGTCCGACAATGGCGGCATGATGCTGGGTATGCGCTGAATCAGCATCGACTTGCCTGTACCTGGCGAGCCGCACAGCAGCAGGTTATGGCGCCCGGCAACGGCGGTCAGCAGCGCCTGCTTGGCTTGATGCTGCCCAAGCACATCAGCGAAATCCGCAGCGCCTCCAGCCACCTGCCCACCTGCTGCTCCTTTAAGCCGGGCAGGGCCATGCCTCGTCCTACTGCTCCGACCGTGCAGCTCTTGAGGGTCAATCTGCTCCGCCAGCTCGCGGAGGCTGTGCAGACTCAACAGCTCCAGCCCATCGATCAAGGCCGCTTCCTCCAGATTGGCTGCGGCAAGCAGCACTCGGCTCAGTCCGCAGCGCTTGGCCTGCTCGACCATAGGCAGCACGCCAGGGATGGCCTTGATGTCGCCGTTAAGGGCCAGTTCACCGATCATGAGCGCTCCGTGGCAACGCTCTGCTGCCACCTGGCCGCTGGCAATCAGCACGCCCGCTGCGATAGCCAGATCGAACGCGGTGCCTTCCTTGCGCAGGTCGGCCGGGGCGAGGTTCACCGTGATCCGCTGAAGCGGAAACTTGAATCCGCAATTTTTGATCGCTGCGCGAACACGCTCGACCGATTCGCGGATCGCGGGATCAGGGAGGCCGACGACATTGACTTGCGGCAATCCGCCAGCGATGTCGACCTCCACTTCAATTAAAGTGCCGTTCACGCCAAGCACACTGGCGCTGATCAGCTTCGCATACATAACAAAAAGCACCTCCATCGTCTACAGTTGGATGAAGGTGCTTCCTTACGTTTCCATAATATGAACGGATAGCTGAGGCAACAAACTGTGGCGCGCCATAATGCTATCGCTTTAGAATATGCTCCTAATCGTACTCGAATAGGAAGAAGCTGTCAAGCTTAGCAGTCTTTTCGGATGAATAAACCGCCTATGGCGAACGGGATACTACAGAGGGCAACCCATGCAGGGTGCTGTCATTGACAATATCGTAGAGAAGCTTGGTGCAGCTAGCAGGTGCCAGAGGTATCCGGCAAGAGAAAACAGATTGCCTCAAGAGTCGGAAAATGTGGCAGAAACCTGTGAAAAACAAGGGAAAAGCGTGATTCGACAAGGTTTGTGCCTTCGTTCTCGAATCGAGATGAAAACGATATAAAAAAAGTTTATAATAATTATGGCTTAATATGAGGAAAGCGGCCTCAAAAAGTGTTACAATGGTGGAGGTTTTGGGTACATATTGAGGTTAGCTGCAGATAGGAGGATTTCGGGAATGAATATCCATGAGTATCAAGGGAAAGAAGTCCTGAAGCAATACGGTGTCGTCGTTCCAGAGGGAAAAGTGGCGTTTACTGTCGAGGAAGCGGTAGCGGCTGCTGAAAGCTTGGGTACACCGGTTGTTGTGGTCAAAGCGCAAATTCATGCGGGTGGCCGCGGTAAGGCAGGCGGAGTTAAAGTAGCCAAAGGTTTGGACGAGGTGCGTACCTATGCGAGCGAGATTCTGGGCAAGGTGCTCGTCACGCATCAGACTGGACCAGAGGGCAAGGAAGTTAAGCGTTTGCTTATTGAGCAGGGCTGCGACATCAAGAAGGAATACTACATTGGCGTCGTAGTTGATCGCGGGACAGGAACGGTCGTTATGATGGGCTCTGAAGAGGGCGGCACAGAGATTGAGGAGGTTGCAGCGCATTCTCCGGAGAAGATCTTCAAGGAAGTGATCGATCCGGCTGTTGGCCTGCAAGGCTTCCAGGCGCGCAGACTGGCGTTCAATATCAACATTCCGAAGGAATTGGTCAATAAAGCTGTACAGTTCATGACAGCTCTTTATACAGCATTTGTAGAAAAGGATTGCTCGATCGCAGAGATCAACCCGCTCGTGGTTACTGGCGACGGCAATGTGATGGCGCTGGATGCCAAGCTGAACTTTGACTCCAATGCGCTGTATCGCCATAAGGACATCTTGGCGCTGCGCGACCTGGATGAAGAGGATGCGAAGGAAATCGAAGCATCGAAGTTCGATCTGAGCTATATTGCGCTTGACGGCAACATCGGCTGTATGGTTAACGGTGCTGGCCTGGCGATGGCTACGATGGACATTATCAAATATTACGGTGGCGACCCGGCCAACTTCCTTGATGTAGGGGGCGGTGCGACCACAGAGAAGGTTACGGAAGCCTTCAAGATTATTTTGTCTGACGACAAAGTGAAGGGTATCTTCGTCAACATCTTCGGCGGCATTATGAGATGTGATGTCATTGCTAACGGCGTTGTGGAAGCGGCTAAGCAGGTTGGACTCGATCGTCCGCTTGTTGTGCGTCTGGAAGGTACCAACGTCGAGATTGGCAAGAAGATCTTGAACGAATCCGGTCTGAATATCGTCTCCGCAGATTCGATGGCGGACGGCGCTCAGAAGATCGTTGCCCTGGTTAAATAAGAGATTACTTCAATATAGAAATCATGTAGGGGATGTGAGCCTTCGATGAGCATTTTGGTAAGCAAAGATACGAAAGTCATTACGCAAGGCATTACAGGCAAAACCGCCTTGTTCCATGCTAAGGGCGCATTGGATTACGGTACGCAAATGGTCGGCGGAACTTCGCCGGGCAAGGGCGGCACCACCGTTGAGATTACACTGGAGAACGGACAGGTCGTTTCCCTGCCCGTATTTAATACGGTTGAGGAAGCTAAGGCCGCAACGGGAGCAACTGCAACAGTTATCTACGTTCCGCCTGCTTTCGCTGCGGATGCAATCATGGAAGCGGTAGACGCCGAGTTCGAACTGGCCATCTGTATTACCGAGGGAATCCCGGTACTGGACATGGTTAAGGTGAAGCGCTACATGGAAGGCAAGAAGACTCGCCTGATCGGGCCGAACTGTCCAGGCGTCATTACGCCTGACGAGTGCAAAATTGGCATCATGCCGGGCTACATTCACAAGAAGGGTCATGTGGGCGTTGTTTCCCGCAGCGGAACGCTTACCTATGAAGCGGTTCACCAGCTCTCGACGCGCGGCATTGGCCAATCCTCCGCCATCGGCATCGGCGGGGACCCTGTGAAGGGCTCTGAGTTTATTGACATCCTTCATCTGTTCAACGAAGACCCGGACACGTATGCTGTCATTATGATTGGCGAGATCGGCGGTACGGCGGAAGAAGAAGCGGCTGAATGGATCAAGGCCAACATGAAGAAGCCGGTTGTCGGCTTTATCGGCGGCGCAACAGCGCCTCCAGGCAAGCGTATGGGCCATGCTGGCGCGATTATCTCTGGCGGCAAGGGTACTGCGGCAGAGAAGATCGAAACGCTTGAGGCATGCGGCATCAAGGTTGCCCCGACACCATCTGACATGGGCTCGACGCTCGTGTCTGTGCTGGAGGAGCAAGGCCTGCTGGAGAAATGCATTACGCATCAGGTGTAATGCGGCTTGAATAGCACGTTATGGGCGGCAATACGACCGTCCGTATAAAGACAAGCAGTCTTTTCATTCCCGTTTGAAGTGCTCCCTGTCAATTAGACAGTGAAAAAAACAAAAAACGGTTTGGCCTATCCCTCAGTTCAATTACAGAGAACTGAGGGATTATTTTCATTAAGCAACTCGGCGATACTCAAGGGGAG
>Ga0160502_100237_pt1 | contig 57636 bp, 50 predicted proteins | sample DIDnMG_14_FD_108237 | JGI IMG/M metagenome (GOLD analysis project Ga0160502, IMG submission 108237) | Enriched soil microbial communities from UW Madison campus, WI, USA - DID2933_E24_Xylan MG | ecosystem: Environmental > Terrestrial > Soil > Unclassified | place: USA: Madison, Wisconsin... | reverse complement strand
CGCCTCATCCAGAATCAGCACTCGCGGATCGGCAAGCAGCGCACGGGCGAACGATAATAGCTGCCGCTGACCCATCGACAGCACATTGCCCCGCTCTTCAACTTCTGTATCATAGCCGTCAGGCAGCGCCGCGATGAATTCATGGGCGTTCACGGCCTGTGCGGCCAGCTCTACCTCCTCATCGGTCGCATCCAGACGACCATAGCGGATGTTGTCGCGAATCGTACCGGAGAAGATGAAGGTATCCTGCAGTACAATGCTCACCTGTGAGCGCAGGCTGGACAGCGACACCTCGCGAATGTCCTGTCCGTCGATCAGCACCCGTCCCTCTACCGGATCATAGAAGCGGCACAGCAGGTTAATAATCGTGCTCTTGCCTGAGCCAGTATGTCCGACAAGCGCAATCGACTGGCCAGCCTTCACGTCCAGGCTGATGTTTTTGAGCGCCGGACGGCCAGGCTCGTATTCAAATACGATATTTTCAAAGCGCACACGCCCCTCAATCTGCTGCAGCGGCTTGGGCTGCGCAAGCTCGGGCACACTCGGCTGCTCGTCGATGAATTCGAAGATTCGCTCTGACGAGGCCATGGCAATCAGCAACTGCGAATACATCTGCCCCAGACGGTTGATCGGGTCCCAGAAGTTGCCGATATAGTTGGCGAAGCCGACCAGCACGCCCACCGTAATGATTCCGGTCTGAATGAGATGGGAGCCATACCAGAACAGGATGAGCGTACCGATCGCCGAGGTCATCTCGATGACCGGGCCGAAGCTCTGGTTCAGCGCGGACGCCTTATGCCATGCTTTCATGTTGACCTGATTCATTTTATCAAAATAATGGATATTATTGCTCTCCTGCACATAGGCCTGTGTCACCTTGATGCCCTGAATGCTCTCATTCAGATGGGCATTAATCCGCGATTGCTTGATTCGCACATCCTGCCAGGCGAAGCGGATGCGCTTGCGCAGACTGGCCGAGACGAAGAACATGATCGGCACCGTAATCATGACCGCGGCACCGAGCTGGAAGTTCCATACGAGCAAAATAATGATGATGCCGATCAATTGCACGCAGTCCATCATCAGGTTGACGACACCGTTCGTAAATAGGTCCTGCAAGGCATTAATATCATTGGTAATCCGCACCAGTACAGAGCCGGCCGGACGCTTGTCGAAGAACCGGAAGCTCAGTCTCTGAATATGCGTGAACAGATCATGGCGCAAATCGTAAATAATGCGCTGCCCGATGATGTTCGTATACTTGATCCGCAGTGTATTGGCTGCCCACTGGATGACATAGAGTCCAAGCATAATGGCAGCATAGGTGTAGAGGAGCGACAGGCTCGGATTGCCGCCCTTGGGCCAGATCGCCTCGTCGATGGCGAGGATGATCAAGGCTGGGATCGCCAGGCGTGTCGCGGTGCCCAGCACCATCATCACCAGAATGATCGGCAGCAACTGCCGCTTGTACGGCTTCATATAGTGGAATAGCCGCCGCAGTTGCGCCCAGTTGAACGGCTTCTCGATCAGTTGATCATCCTCGTAGACGAACCGCTCCCGCTTGCTCCTGGATGTACTCTGCTGCTCGCTCAATGTGCAACCCTCCTCTCCGAAGTCGACCCGTCTGCAGCCGGCGGCTGCGCAGGGCGGTCCGCATATTGAATATTGTACGTGTCCTGATAATGACCCTTCTCGGCAATCAACTGCTCATGCGTGCCGCGCTGGATAATCTCCCCTCTGTCCAGCACAACAATCTCATCGGCATGGCGGAGCGAGGAGATGCGGTGCGCGACGATGAAGGTTGTACGGCCCGCCATCAGCTCTCTGAAGCCAGCCTGAATCTCATGCTCGGTCTCCATATCCACTGCGCTCGTCGCATCATCCAGGAACAGGATGCGCGGGTTTTTGATCAGCGCTCTGGCAATCGCAATCCGCTGCTTCTGACCGCCGGACAGCCCCATGCCCCGCTCGCCAACTATGGTGTCATAGCCGAGCGGCAGCTCCATGATGAAGTCATGCGCCTTGGCCAGCTTGCAGGCACGGATGATCTGCTCCATCGATACGTCGAGCACCCCGTAGGCGATATTGTCGCGAATCGATGCAGAGAACAGGAAGGTCTCCTGGAACACAGTCGCTATCTGGCTCCGCAGACTGGCAATATCCAGCTCGCGAATATCGCGTCCATCAAGCGTAATCTTACCTTCTTGAATGTTATAAGCCCGCATCAGCAGTTGGCTGACGGTGGACTTGCCTGATCCGGTAGCGCCGAGCAGCCCGATTACCTTGCCTGGAGGCGCATCCACTGTGAAGCGCTTCAATGCTGGCTGCTTGCCATCATAGTTGAAGGTGACCTGCTGAAACTGCACATGCCCCTTCACCTTGCTGTTATCCAGCACCACAGCATGATCGCCGTTCTTGACATGGACGTACTGGTTGAACAGCTCCAGCACACGCTCGCCGGATGCCTTGGATTGTGTATAGTTGTTGATATGGAAGCCAAGCTGCCACATCGGAGCGACGATATACCAGATGAGGCTAAAAAAAGCCACCAGCTCGCCCAGCTCCAGCTCCCCGTGAATGACCAGCCTGCCCCCTACAACTAGCAATATAACAATGCAGAGGCTAGCCAGCAGCTCCATGACCGGAAAGTAATTGCCCCAGATCGTGGCGGCGCGAATCTGATTGTCCTTGTACTCCTCGCTGCGCACCGAGAATTTGTTCACCTCATGCGGCTCGCGAGCAAAGGACTTGACGGTGCGAACCCCAGTGATGTTCTCCTGAACCGCTGTTGTCAGATGACTCATCGCCAGCCGCATCTCCCGGAAGGCGGGGTGAATCTTCTTCTCGAACCGCAGTGCGGTATAGGCGAGCAGCGGCATGGAGATGAAGGTGAGGAGCGTCAACTGCCAGTTGATGTAGAGCATCATCGCCGCCCCGAACACCACCATCAGCAGCATGTTCAATATTTGTGCAAAGCCAAAGCCGACAAAGTTGCGAATCGCCTCCAGATCAGCCGTCAGCCGCGACATTAAGTCGCCGGTCTTGGCCTTGTCATAATACTGGAAGGACAAATATTGCAGCTTGCGATAGCTCTCATTACGCAGACGATAGGCGACCCGATTGCCTAATCTTCCGCCAAAGAACCCGTGTACATATTGCAGCGCGCCCTTCACAATGACAACGCCTACAACAGTTAGAGCAATGGTCGGCACCAGACTGTAATTCTCCCCTAATATGGCATCATCGATCAGCACTCTGAGCATGTTCGGGTAGACCAGACCGAGCGCAGTAGCACAGATGAGGCTGATAATGGAGGCCAGCATCAATCTTCGCTCAGGCCAGTAATAGTCTTTCAGTTGCTTGAAGACGTCCAATGAACTCTCTCCCCGTTCGTTTATTTTGATCATGAAAGAATCTTAACAGCATCCGCTACAGACGGCAAACAGCCGATCTGACCATATTTTTGACTCTGCCATGATTTGTTCACATATTAGAGACGCACAGGGGGGTATACTTCCGAATGTTCCGTTTTGGTAGGCAATATGCACCAATTGCTCTGTTTTTGATGAATTTCACCCTAGGGCATGTATGCAAACCCGCAAATATGTGCTGGCTATCATCAGGGGCGCCCCACCCGTTCAACTGAGAATCGATGAGAATCAATGAGTCTAAGCGAGCTATAACAAGCAAGCCCGCCGAACCTCCGGGGATTATCCGGCGTTGCGGCGGGCTTTGTGGCTTGTATGACAGCTAGCTTACAGGGATGCCTAAATTAGATGGATGGCTATACAAATAACGGTGCTCCTTAATGATGACAATCGCTACTGCTCGCTTGCAAGCTTCACCAGCTCGGCATGTAGCCCGCGCAGTATCTCAGGCGCAATCACGGCGGACAACGCCGACAGACGACTTGCCTTATGACGCTGCACCTCGCCGGCCAGCTTGCCAGAGGCGTCCGCCAGCAGCTCCTGCCACAGCAGTCTGTAGCGACCTGACCACTCCTGCAGCTTGGCATCGGCATAGCTGCGCAGCGGCTCCTCAATCGCTTGCTCCAGCTCCTTGCGCAGTTGTGCCTTGCCATCCTTCTCGAAGAAATGGCGTGGGTTCTTGAAATGGGCAACGAGCAGCTTGCGGTCCACGCGATCCGTCTGCCACAGCTCGCCAACCTCCAGTGTCGGCAAGCTTAGCGGCGTAAGCGGAGCCACAGACAGTGCGCTCATCCGCTCGGCGGCCTCCTGAGCAGCGGCGGCGTAAGCGGACAGCACGAGCTTCTTCATCGTGTTCTCCATACGCAGCGAGGTCGCCAGCAGCTCCTCGGACAGCTCGCTCTGGAGCAGACGCTGCAGCTCCAGCCAGCAGGTCCACAGCATCCGCTTCATATCGCGGCCGTCATCCTGCAATGCGGATGGGTTGAAGGCGTAATTGAAATGATCCCCGAAGCGGAAGGACAGCCGCTGCAGCACATAATGCAGCAGCTCCTCCAGCTCCTGAGCCAACGGCTCGAACGGGGTCGACTCCGCCAGCCTGCGCGCGCTCTCCAGCGCCTGCTGCTCCTCCTGCTCCAGCAGGCCAAGCGCCGCCTGGCGAGTATGCTCGTCACCCTCAGCGGAGGCGAGCCAGCTCGCCACCGCATCGATCGACCGCTCAATATCCTGCTCCGCGGACGCAACAGCGAGCTGACCCAGCTCACCCGAGGTGAAGGACAGGAAGGCATGCTCGAACTCGTCGATGCCCGAGCGCTGCTGCAGCTCGGCATCCCCGGTCAGCTTGCCGTCGAGTGCAGCCAGACTGGACATAGGGAACAGACGCGGATGGCGAATGCCATGCTGGAGCAGATTCGCCTCAACATGCGAGAGCACCCCGTCCAGCTCCTTGCGATCGGCAGCAAGGTCAGCGGCGTTGACGATGAAGAACATTTTGTCCAGCTCAAATTGATCCTTCACCCGCCCAAGCTGCAGCAGAAACTGACGGTCGGCCTGGGAGAAGGCATGATTGTAGTACGTAACAAATAAAATAGCGTCGGCATTTTTAATATAATTAAAGGCGACTCCAGTATGCCGGGCATTGACCGAATCCGCGCCAGGCGTATCGACCAGCACGATGCCCTGAGCCGTCAGCGGGCAATCATAATACAGCTCGATCTCCTGCACGAAGCAGGATTTCGATTCCTCGGCCACATAGCGGCGGTAATCCTCCGTATCGACCTTCAGCTCGCCATCCAGCAGCCCCTCCATCTCCTCCCAGCCATTAAGAGCGGCCTTGAGGAAGCTGTAGTGAGGGCGACCGCCGGGATGAATGTCTCCCGGCTTGAGCGAGCGAATCGCTGCCAGCAGCTCCGGCGCGGACTTGCCGTCCGCTTCCTCGCCGAGCAAGCTCAAGGAATAGCGAAGATCATCTAGCAGCGCCGCGCGCGCCTTCATGATGATGCGGGCCGTGCCATGCGCGTACTCGCCGGATGGCGGCACGATGCGGTTGATGGCCGCTGTCGTCGGATTCGGCGACACCGGCAGCACCCGTTCGCCGAGCAGGGCGTTGGCGAACGAGGATTTGCCCGCGCTGAACGCGCCGAACAGCGCGATCGTGAAGCGGCTCTGCGCCAGGCGCGCTGCCTTGCCGCGCATGGCGTCCGCCGCGGCCGCGAGCGGCTCATGCGGCGCGAGCAGCCCGGCGGCGCGCTCCAGCAGCGCCGCGGCACGCCGCTGCGGCGCGAGCAGCGCTGCTGCGGCGTCCGCGCCGCGCGCAGCAGCGTGTGCGCCGCGCGGCGACGCCTGCGCGGCGGCAGGCACGGCGGCCTGCGGCACGCCGTGCTGCTGCGGCGCGGGCGCTGCGCTGGCGCCAGCCGCAGGCGCTTGCGCGGCCGCTGCTGGCGCCGCCGGGCGCGGCAGCGCAGCAGGCGCCCCAGGCGCTTGCGGCAGCAGCGGCTGCATGCGCGCGCGCTGCGCGGCAAGCGCGGCGTCGAGCGCAGCCAGCGCCGTCAGCGCCTGCGCCTCGCCGGCAAGCGCGGTGATGCGCGCCTCAGCCTGCGCCGCCGCTGCAGATGCCGCCTCGCGGGCGGTGTCCGCCAGCTCGTCGATAATCTCCAGCGCCTGCCGCCGGAACAGACTGCGCACCGTCGCCGCCAGCTCGCGGCAATAGTTCATCGTCGCCTCGTTGCTGAATACCGCTCCCGGCTGAATCTGCTCCAGCAGCAGCTCCGGCGTGACGATGCCGGATAGCTGCGCAGCCAGCCGCTCCTCGAGCGACTCGTCGCGCCAGCCTAGCTGCTGCGCCTCCTTGCGTAGCAGATCGGCGAGATGCCACTGGATGCCCGCCTGAACCTTCTCGCTGAAATCCTCATAGAACTTGTCGAGGCGGACCTGCTGCTCCGCTGCCGTCTTCGCTCCGGCGAACAGGAAGCCGGCCTTGAAGCCCGACTTGCGGCTCTCCAGAAACGAGTGAGCGAGATCCCTGGTCGCCGCCGGTGTAATGTTGGCATTATCGAGCAACGATTGCGTCTCCAGCCGAAGCCGTGCGCGTAGCTGCTCGGCTTCGGCCCGGCGCTCCTCCAGTTGCAGTTGAAGCAGAGTCAGCTCGTCGCGCACGGCAGCCAGCTCCTCCTCGCCTCCAGCCTGCGCAAGCAAGCGCTCGCGCTCTACCGACTGGCCTGCTTCCAGCCAGCGCACATGCTCCTTCGCCAGATGAGCGGCCGACGCCGCAATGCTGGCTTGATTCAGCGGCGATGCCAGCGCTTCCAGCTCGCGCAGCAGCCTCGTAAGCGCCTCCCATTGCTGGTAGGGATGCTCTGGATGGCGCAGGCTCAGATAGAGGATGCCCGCCGGCTCCAATCCCCAGTTCGCGAAGGATTCCTCTACGCTTCGCTTGTAGTCTGCAAAGGACAGCTCCTGCTCGCGATGCTTGTCGATCTGGTTCACAATGAGGTAGAGCGGCTTGCCCCAGTCCTTGAGCTGCTTGGCGAAGGAGAAATTAATCTCGGACTGGACATGATTGTAATCCATAACATAAAAAACGACGTCTGCCAAATGAAGCGCCGACTCGGTCGCCATTCGGTGTGCGTCGTCCGTTGAATCGATGCCTGGCGTATCCAGAAGCACCGTCTGTTCTCCTACATGAACCAATGGATACGATATATCGACCGAGCTGAATTCAGCTCCGTTCACACAATAGGCTTCCAACTGCTCCGGAGGAACCTGAAGCTGCTGCTGCTGGCCGTTCACCAACTGGTTAATCGTCGCACAGGGCGCGCCATGATGGATCGACACCACGTTAGCGCTGGTCGGAATCGGGCTTGAAGGCAGCAGCATCGTGCCGCAGAGCCGATTAATCAGCGTCGACTTGCCAGCGGAGAAGTGGCCGCAAAAGGCAGCCGTGAACTGGCCTGCCTGCTGCTTCCCCCGTAGCTCCTTCACCTGGCCTGCATGCAGCCGATCACCTGCCGCTTCCATAACAGAAGCAAGCTCCAGCAGATCCAGAGCCGCGGTAGAATTACGGTCTGTTATCATCGCTTAACCCACGTTCTCACTGTCAGCCGGCATGCAGATTTCAAACACATTGCCATGCTGCAGAATCGTAATGCCCTTGCGCTTCTCGCGCATCACGACAACCTCAGGCTTCAGACGCATTCTTTCAATATATTGATCGGGTACATCCCCGGAACCACTCACGGTAATCCCTTCAACCACCAGATCCTCATTCTCCTGTGGAGGAGCTGCCATAATTTGCTCGTAAATATCAGAGAAAGCTTCAAAATTGTTCGTGTAGACGGAAATACATTTCATCCTGCCTCATCCTTTTCTCACCGTTGTAGTTTTCTGTTCCTTATCTTTCCTATTACGCACCGGCTTCATACGCCGCTTGCCTTCCTTGCATCGATCCAGCAGCGGACATACGGGACAGGCCGGGTTCTGTGCCTTGCAATGATAGCGCCCAAAGAAGATCAGACGATGATGCGTGAGCGTCCATTCCTCACGGGGCACAAGCTTCATCAGCTTCTTCTCAACGTCCAGCACCGAGTCATCCGGCTTGGCCGCTCCCAGACGCTTAGAGACCCGTTCCACATGCGTATCCACAGCAATGGCTGGTACGCCAAACGCATTGGACATGACGACGTTAGCCGTCTTGCGTCCTACGCCTGGCAGCTCAGTCAGTTGGCTGTGCTCCCTGGGAACCTGTCCATCATACTTATCCAGCAATAGCTGGCACAGCTTCTGGATATGAATGGCCTTGTTGCGATACAGGCCGATTCTTCGAATATCCTGCTGAAGCTCCTCCAGAGGAACGCTAAGGTAATCCTCGAGACGCTTATATTTTGTGAACAAGTCAGCCGTTACCTTGTTGACTGTCTCATCAGTACATTGAGCGGATAGGAGCACTGCAATCGTAAGCTCGAATGGGTTGCTGTGATTCAACTCGCAATGCGCGTCAGGGAACATCTCTGCAATTACGTCCAGTATCTCCCTCATCCGTTTTACATTCATTGCTGTTCCTCTCCCTATTATGGGCTTCGTTCAAAGTGTAGCGAAAAATATGTCTGTGCGCAAGTCTATTATTGAGAAAAATTTAGAAGTTTCAACGACTGTAGCGCAGCATAAACGACAAAAAGGAGAAGCCTCTCATTATAGAGGCCTCTCCGGGGATCAAGCACCCTTAAGATTTGACAATGAGCACAAGTTTCCCGTTCACAGTATACAACGTCAGCTCATCCGCATTTTTCAAGGACTGCATCGTGATCTCCGCGCCTGTAGCATCGATCACCTTCGTATCGTTGTCCAGCACATAGCGAGTGCTCGCATCGTTAATCGTGCTCGCATATACATATAACTCCTTGGAGGATGCGACATAGCTGCGGAATTTCTTCACGCTGCCCGTATTAACGGTCACAACGGTCGTCTCCGTCTCATTAAGCCGTACATCGACATAATCGCCGATATTGAGCGCAGAGGTGGACGTGTTCGTCACGCCATTGCGAATCACCTTGAAGCCTGTCCCCAGCTTAACGTCGGAGTATGCGCCATTCAGCGCCGTGATCGTGATCTGGTCGGTACCGATCGAGGTCACCTTGCCAAAGCTGGTCTGCACCTGCTTGATCGTATCCGGCTGTCTGCCGACATACTGCACGTTGACTACCTGCCCTGGGCTGAACGACCCGAGCGCCACTGCCGTACCCTGGCTATTGAGCAGCTTCCAGCCGGAGAGCACCGAGTGCTCATTGATCGTGCCATCAGAAGTTTTCAGCCGAATCTTCTTCGCCGCTGTGTCTACCGACACCACCTCCTGCTGAATGGTGCGATGCACCTGAACCGAGATCGCCTTCTCCTGCGTATTATCCATCAGTGCCGTGATACGGTCGCCTGTCTTGAGATCAGCGAAGGTCGCAGAGGTTTTGCCATAGATTTCGACGCCTGGCGAGCTGTACGGAATCTTCATCGTGCCGCCGGTATCGAACGCCAGCGTCAGTTGGCTGTTGATCGTGCTAATGTCAGACAATGTGCCCGTATAGCTATTGACCAGATTCAGATAGACGGCCGCGCCATCGGTAAAGCCGAGTATCACCTTGCGGTTCTTGAGCAGCATGCCGCGTACTGCATCTATGGTGGACTGCGTGCCGTTAATTTCAACCTTCGTGCTGCCTGTCAGCAGCACCGCAGTCGGCTTACCCGCCGAATCTGTAATGGTCAAAATTTTGCTGTCCTGGTCATAGTTCAAAATCGTGACGCCATTCATCATCTCTACCTTGCGGTTGATCACTTGAATCTGGATCACTTCGTCACGGTCATTAATTGTCAGCTTCACCTGGTCGCCCTTCACCAGATCGCTGATCGAGCTGACCGTGATGCCTTCGATGCTTACTTGCACATTGGAGGCCAGATAGTTCGCATTGAGCGCATTGGAGTTGGAGTCGACCTTGTAGTTGATCGTCTTGCTGTTAGCATCGATATGCTGCAGCACTCCGGTCACTGTCTTGCCCACCGTTGTAGACGTAACATTGACCTTCGTCACCAGCCCGGCTGCAATGTCATAGGCAATGACGTCGCCCACAGCCAGATCGGCTACCGTCTTGATCTCCTTATTCCATGAGATCAACGGACTGCTCGCCCAGCCCCACGTTTCTTCGGTGCCGTCCGCATCCGCAATGGTGATGCCCGTCTCCGAGACAGCGATGATGCGTCCTTGGCCCGTCTTGTTAATCTTGTCTCCCTGAACGCGAATTTCCAGCACCATTGGCTGTGTGCGGAACGTGTCACGCACGACCTCGATGGTCGCATCCGTCGCCAGATCGGTAATTTGCAGCGTCTTGCCGTTGGAATCCTTCACGATGACAGAGCTTGGATAGATAAAATCCTTCATTTCATTATTTATAAATAACCACAGCTTGTTCTCGCTTGGCACGACGCGACTTACCTCGCCGCGCAGCGTCTCCACGCGCACTTCGTCATCGAGCTGTTCAATATAGACCGCACCGCTCTCCGCTGCGATAACCATCGCCCGCGCATACTTGGTCAGCTTGTCGGCAGCAGCTGGCGTCTCGGCATCATAACGATAGTAGAGCGCTTTGCTGCTGATCGGCAGCGTCTTCTCCGAGGCGGTATCGGTATCGAATAAGGTGATGGACGTGTCGCTCAGAGCCGTAATCAGCCCTACCGACTGGTTCGCATAGCTGACCGGATAGTACTGCTCTGCCAGACTGTACATCTTGGCGATCATCGCCCGCGTAATCTTCCCTTGCGGGTCAAATCGGGTCGCCGATACGCCATTCATCAGCTTCAGGTTAACCGCCGCATTCACATAGCCGGAATAGCCCTCGCTAATCTGCGCGGTATCAGAGAAGCTGGAGGTCACATTCACGAGCGATTCGGCCAGTTCCGTCATGCCGATCGCGCGGATGAGCAGCTTCGTCACCCATTCGCGGCTCGCAGGCTGCTTCCCCCACTCCTCGTTGCTCTCCGGCTTGAGCGTGCTCAGCTCCTCATTACGATTCAGGAGCCCCTCCTGGAAGGCCAGCACAACATATCCCTTCGCATAATCCGATACTTTGAAGCCCTCAGGAAATACGACGGCATCATCGTTTCTTACCTGGCTGCTCTTGCCCATCAGACGGATGGCCAGCACCACCACATCCTCCTGAGTAACATTATCGTTGGGGCCAAACTTTCCGACTCCCTTTCCTTGGATAATGCCTTGCAGATTCAGCTTGGCAATATGCTTCTCCGCCCAATGGCCAGCGGCCACATCGGTGAACGGTGTCGCCTGCCCGGTGGCAGCAGTCGCAGTAGTCGCGCTGTCTGCGCCCTGCTGCTCTGGCAATGTGTCGGCATATGCGCCGGTGCCTGCCAGCAGCGATGCAATAAGAGCGGTGGAAAGAACTTTATAACAGGAAGATTTCAATGTCATCAGGATAGCTCCTCTTATTTATTTTTGGTGAACGGATGTTCCAATTGCTCATGACCCATCAGGGTGTCAGCGGGCTTGCCATCCAAAAGCAGCTCCAGCCCCTTTACCTCTTCGAACTGGAACAAGGTTTTCTGAATCGCTTCAAGCGCGAACGCTTCACCTGGCGCCCCCAGCCTGGCCTCATCAGGCAACGATATATCGACGGTTGCCAGACCGTCCTTGAGCGACACCGAATGAAATACCGCGTCCTGCCACAAGGACACTTGCCCCTCGCTGGATGGCTGCTTCAGCGCTGCAAGCGCCGCCTCCAGCTTCTCCTGCTCCGTATCATACTCAATCTCGGCTTCACCTGCGACAAGCTCCAGCAATTGGTCATCCGTATAATAGACCGCAATTGTCTGCTTCTGCTTCACGCGCTCAGGCTCCTTCTCTTGCTCGCTTCCCGGCTCCTGTTGTTCACTCTGAGCACCCATCCCAGCTCCCTGGCTTGCATCCGGCGGAGTCTTGTCCGCCTTGCCGCATGCGCTTGCCAGCAGTGCCAGAATCAGTAGCGGCATGACCCAATATAGATATCGATTCATAATACGTACCCTCCCGCATTGGATTCAGAACAGATTACTTCAGCTTCAAATATTCTTTGATGCCTGCCAAGAGTTGCTCGGCAATTCTGTTCTGAGTCGAATCGTTGAACAACGCCTTCTCATCGCCAGCATTGGATAGAAACCCAGCCTCGATCAGCACCGCTGGCATCGTCGTTTTCTTGATGACGACAAATCCCGCTGTCTTCACCTTGCGATCCGCCAATCCGGTTCCAAGCAGCAGATTCTTATGAATCACGGCAGCCAATTCCTTGCTGTAGTCATGGTAATAATACGTCTCCGTACCATTCGCCTTAGGTGCATTCAACACGCTATTGGCATGAATCGATATGAAGAGATCGGCCTGCAGCTTGTTAGCGAATTCCGCCCGCTCGTCAAGCGTCAAGTACGTATCATTCTCGCGCGTCAAGTATACCTCTATATTACTCTCCTTCTCCAGCAGCGCCTGCAGCTTGAGCGCGACGCTCAGGTTAAAGTCCTTCTCCTTCGTGTTGCTGATGCCCGTTGTGCCCGGATCATGGGCGCCATGCCCAGCGTCGATGACAACCCGGTAAACCCCCTTCGGAGGCGGATCAATATTCGGAATGACAACTGGCGTCTCTCCACCCAGCGCGCCGGTTAATTCGATGCGAATGAGCCCATCCTGCTGAATCGTCATATAGCTGGCAGCCTGGCTCAGGTCGAGCACGACGCGCACCGTTGACGGGCTTCCAGTAATATTGTAGCGAATCTTCTTGAGCAGCGGGTGATCTGCAAGCTCCTGGATGCCTTCACCGCTGCGCGTTCCATCCTGCTGCAGGGTGAAGCCTGCGACAAACTCCGGCGCGAACCCGGTGAGCGGCATATCAAGCACAATCCGGTCATGATCTGTCAATGAGAAGGGGGTGCTTGGCACAATCTGCCCGGTATAGGATATGACCGCAGCCGTCCCGTCAAAGCTGATGCCGGTAATAAGTCCAGCAGCATCCACAGGCGCAGGCCTGGCGCCAACAGTCGCCTCAGCGTCAACCTCCTGTACAGGCTGCTGCGGTTCCTCTGTCGGGGCTTGTACAATTCGGGTCATGGTTACAGTGCTTGTCTGCTGTTCCCATTGCACATTCAAGCCCAGACGCTCGCCGACGAAGCGCAAGGGCACCATCGTCCTGCTCTTCACCAGCTTGACCGGAGCGTCCAGCTCGGCAGGCTCGTCATTCACGGTCGCTATCTTGTTGTCAATGAGCAGCACAATCGTCGTTGAATCATTATGTATAGTGACGGACTTCGCAGCGGCTGAATATTCGATACTCACCCCGAGCTCCCTGGTGATGAAGGAGACTGGCACCATCGTATAGCCTTGCATGACGACCGGATCAACATCCGGCTCCAGGGTCTTACCGTCCAGGATCAGCTTCGGGACGGTTGCGGCATAGCCCTGGCTTGGCCAGATAACAACTACCAACAATACCAACAGCATCAGATTTACTAGCTTTCTCATCGGTCACCTCTACATCGTATTTAGCCGTATCGAATTGCCGCATTCGACTATTCTCAGACATACAATTAGACGCAGACCGACAGAAAAAGTTGCGTTTCGAGGTAAATTTTGCCCCTGCCCCTGCACCTGTTGCATAGAAGCAAGACCCCGAAAAATTCGGGGTCCTCAACAGTTAGCCATGATGGCCTATATTCAATTAATATACGACGCGCGCAGCCTCATAAGCAGCGATCTTGTCTTCATGCTGCAGCGTCAGACCGATGTCATCGAGTCCTTGCAGCAGGAACTGGCGGCGATGCTCATCCAGATCAAATGCGATTTCCAGACCTAATTCGTCGGTAATTTTCTTGTTTTCCAGATCAATCGTCAGCTTGTAGCCTTCGTTAGCCGCTGTGCGCTGGAACAGCTCCTCTACTTGCTCCTCGCTCAGCTTGATTGGCAAAATGCCGTTCTTGAAGCAGTTGTTGTAGAAGATGTCCGCATAGGAAGGCGCGATGATGCACTTGTAGCCATAGTCAAGAATGGCCCATGGCGCGTGCTCGCGGGACGAGCCGCAGCCGAAGTTCGCACGGGAGATCAGCACCGATGCTCCCTCATAGCGAGCCTTGTTCGGCTCGAACTCCGGGTTAATCTCGCCGCTCTCGAAGAACCGCCATTCATAGAACAAAAACTGGCCGAAGCCGCTGCGCTCAATCCGTTTCAAAAATTGCTTCGGAATAATCGCGTCTGTGTCCACATTGACGCGGTCTACAGGTGCTACAATCCCTGTCAGCTTGTTAAATGGTTCCATATTCTGTATCCATCCCTTCGTATATGCAAGAAGCGTAAATGGCTTTGCCGTCCTTGGACGGCAATCAGGAGCGCGGGCGCTCCTGCTGCCTCCATATCTATTGTGCTTAACACCGCCTGCAGCGGCGGCTCTTAATATCTCTTAACTATATTAACTACCTTAACTATATCTAGCATCAACTATATCTAGCATCACAACCGAGGTCGGCTGTAATTACACGACAGCCTCAGACTTGAATTCCCATTCGCGCACATCCGTGAAGCGACCGGTAATTGCTGCTGCTGCCGCCATCGCAGGCGATACGAGATGCGTGCGTCCGCCGCGGCCTTGACGGCCTTCAAAGTTGCGGTTGGAGGTCGATGCACAGCGCTGGCCAGGCTTCAGAACGTCCGGGTTCATCGCCAGACACATCGAGCAGCCCGCATCACGCCATTCAAAGCCCGCTTCTTCAAAGATTTTGTCCAGACCTTCCTTCTCTGCCTGCAGCTTCACGCGACCCGAGCCCGGAACGACAATTGCCGTTACCTTCTCGCTCACCTTGTAGCCTTTAGCCACCTCGGCAGCGGCACGCAGATCCTCAATCCGTCCGTTGGTGCAAGAACCGATAAAGACATAATCAATCTCGATCGCTGTCATCGGCGTACCTGGCTCAAGACCCATGTACTCCAGCGCCTTCTCAGCCGCTTTGCGCTCATTCTCAGTCGGCAGGCTGGACGGGACAGGAACATTGGACGTAATGTCAGTGCCCATGCCTGGGCTCGTGCCCCAGGTTACTTGCGGGATGAGCGAGTCGACATCAAAGTCTACGACCGTGTCATACACTGCGCCTTCGTCGGTCGCCAGTTCTTTCCAGGCTGCAACTGCCTTGTCATACGCTTCGCCCTGTGGCGCATATTGACGTCCACGCAAGTATTCAAAGGTCGTCTCATCCGGTGCGATCAGGCCAGCGCGCGCGCCCGCTTCGATCGACATGTTACACACCGTCATCCGCTCTTCCATGGACAAGCTGCTGATCGCCTCGCCAGTATACTCCAGCACGTAGCCTGTAGCGAAGTCCGTGCCATACTTGGCAATAACGCCCAGAATCAAGTCCTTGGCTGTAACGCCCGGCTTGCGCTTGCCGATGAAGCGAACCTCCATCGTCTTCGCCTTCGATTGCTGCAGACATTGAGTAGCCATAACATGCTCTACTTCGCTTGTGCCGATACCGAACGCCAGCGCGCCGAATGCACCGTGAGTCGAGGTGTGGCTATCGCCGCAAACAATGGTTTTGCCAGGATGCGTCAGACCCAGCTCAGGCCCCATAACGTGTACAACACCTTGATCCAGGCTGTCCAGGTCATACAGCGTAACGCCAAAATCCTTACAGTTCTGGGTCAGCGTATCAATCTGCTGCTTGGAGATCGGGTCTGTAATATTGAAGCGATCCTTGGTAGGAACGTTATGATCCATCGTAGCGAAGGTCAGATCCGGGCGGCGCACCTTGCGTCCAGTCATGCGCAGTCCTTCGAATGCTTGCGGAGACGTTACCTCATGAACAAGATGCAGATCAATGTAGATAACGCTCGGCTTTCCTTCTTCTTGATGGATAACGTGGTTGTCCCAAATCTTCTCGAACATGGTTCTCTTTTTCATTGCTGTTCACCTCTTAATTGTGGTCAGGCTCTATACATCGCCTATAGTTGCAAGATTTCCGTCAATCAGACGTATCATTTCTGAATCTATCTTAACATTTCTTTCTTCATTGTTCTAAGATATAATATCTATAACGTTGATAGTTTTAACCTATTGAGGTACACTTGACTCAACACCTGCTCATTGCCAATCACTACAGGCATACAACGCCTGACATATAGTATGAAGGAGAGATGAACGATGGAGCTTCGCCAACTACACTATGTGATCCAGATCGCGGCTGAGAAGAACTTCTCGCGTGCCGCCGAAAAATTACATATTGCCCAGCCCTCGCTAAGCCAGCAGCTCTCGAAGCTGGAGAAGGAGATCGGTGTCCTGCTGTTTCGACGGACAACCAACTCCGTTGATCTGACCCATGCCGGCGCAGCCTTCGTCGAGAAGGCGCAGGCGATTCTTGATGCCGTTGACCAGCTCAAGCAGGAGATGGATGATCTCGCGCATATGCGCAAGGGACGCCTGGTGGTCGGCAGCCTGCCCATCACCGGCTCTCATGTGCTGCCGCTCGTGCTGCCGGTCTTCCAATCGCTCTACCCGGAGATCGAGATTGTGCTCGTAGAGGACAGCTCCTCCAAGCTGGAGCAGTTGACCGCCAGCGGTCAGACCGATCTGAGTCTGCTCTCGCTGCCGCTGGCCGAGCCGTCGCTCTCCTGGGAGCCGCTTATTATGGAGAAGATCTGCCTGGCGGTGCCTCCCCAGCATCGGCTCGTGCAGGCCGCACAGGGTGCCAACCCGCCCGCAGGAATCCGCATTGAGGAGCTGCGCCATGAGCCGTTTATTATTCTCAAGAAGGGGCAAGGATTCAGGCAGATTACGCTTGACCTGTGCCAGCAGGCCGGCTTCGAACCGCGCATCGTGTTCGAGAGCACCAATATCGAGACGGTGCAATCGCTTGCCGCTGCCGGTATGGGCATCGCCTTCGTGCCGATGATGGTGGCGCGCGCCGGCTGGAGCCAACTAGCCCCGGCCTATCTGCCGCTCGACCCTACCCCCTCCCGCACGCTGGTCATCGCCAGCCGCAAGGGTCGCTACCTGTCGAAGGCAGCAGAGGCCTTCATCCAGACGATGAAGACGACGCTGGATGGGCATGAGCAGCAGTTGCCGTGGACATAGCTTGATTACGTGCACTAAGATGCACGGCGCCAAGTGAAACTCGGCAAATTGGCTCCCGTCTGCAATAGGAATCTCTCTAGTACAGCGACGGGCGGCGGTCTTCAAATACCGGAATGCGGGTGCGCACCTCATCGACCAACTGCAGATCGATCTGTGCCCGCAGGATCGTCTCCTCCTCGCCCGCCTCGGCAACTATCTCTCCCCATGGATCGATAACCATCGAGTGGCCGAAGAAGCTTGTTGTGCCACTCGTGCCGGTGCGGTTGCAGGCAATGACATACATCTGGTTCTCGATTGCCCGCGCATTCAGCAAAGTCCGCCAATGATGCAGGCGCGGGTGCGGCCATTCTGCCGGCACCAGCAGCAGCTTCGCCCCATCAAGCGCCAGACCGCGCGCCAGCTCGGGGAAGCGGATGTCGTAGCAGATCATCATGCCAGCATCGATGCCCTCTATCCGAAGCTTGCCACGGCTGCTGCCTGCCTGCAGATGCTTCTCCTCGTCCATGAGCCGAAACAGATGAATCTTGGCATAGTCGGCCACCAGCTCTCCCTCTCGGTCGAACACATAGCTCGTGTTATAGACGCCGTCTTCCCTTTTCTCTGCGATCGAGCCTCCTACGATTATCACTTGATGCTCACGGCTGAATGCGGACAGCAGCGCCTTCGTCTGGCGCCCCTCCTGATCCGCCAGCTCCCCGATCCTGTCGAGCGCATAGCCTGTATTCCACATCTCAGGGAACATAATCAGATCAGGCTTCACCTCACCTGCCACCGCCTCGCGAAGCATTCTCTCCAGCCGTACCGTATTGGCCTTGGGGTCGCCCGCTTCAATATGCATCTGAATTAATGCGATCTCCAGCTTGTCTTTATTCACCGTTGTCCCACCATTCTATTCTTCTTTCTATATTAAATAGCATAGCTGTTGGCTCGGTATTGTCAAGAGCAGCGAGCGTATGATTAAGGCTAACCCTGTAGCAAAAGTATACCAGCTCCACAAGAGGCGCCGCACAACCCAAGTATTGGATGTTAATGAAAGAGTGCGCGGATGGGTACAGTAAAAAGGTAGTCTCCCTGCCAGTTATTATGGCAGGCGATTCAGAGTACACCGACATGATGAGGAGATGACAACATTGACCAAAATACAACCCTTAGCCATCATGCTGCTGGCATGCTTGATAATCGGACTGGGTACGCCCGCAGCCTCCGCCTCGGAAGCCCAGCCAACCCGGCTTCGCCCCGTGCAAGTGTTTGATGTCGCAGCAGGCAAAGTCGTGAAGACGATCGAGAACGATGCGCAGTTCCAGCAGTTCGCCGCCAGTTGGCTCGGCTCAGTCACCGGATTGTCCCCGCAACTGAAGCCGGAGGACAAATGCGGCCATGTATTCCGGGTGCCTCTCGGTCAGCCGATCACCGTCCGCACCCAAGGGCTGGAGGTTAGCGCCGCCGAGGTGTTTCTATTCTACTGCCCGCAGAAGCCTGCCGTCTTGCTCGTCTTCGATCCTCAGCGCAAGCCGTATATTTTTACCTTTGACGCTGACATCAAGCCGTTTTTGCGCAAGGTGGGACTGCCGTCCTGAATATCAGTGACCGGCGTAGCCAAATCACGGCCTGCCTCTCGACACTCGTGCCTAAATCTGATACATTTAAATGCATAATTTTAGCACGAGGTGGAGTGTTGTAGATGACCGTTAATCCTACTATCTTAATCGGCGAGCCTGCCGAGCGAATGAAAGGCCTGCCGAAGCAATTTTTTGCCTCGCTCGTTCAAAAAGCTAATGCCCAGATAGCCAAGGGTCATGATGTCATCAACCTTGGGCAAGGCAACCCCGACCGCCCGACACCGCCGCATATTGTCGAGGCACTGCAGCGTGCAGCCGCCAACCCGCTCTACCATCGTTACAGCCCGTTTGGCGGCTATGATTTCCTCAAGGAAGCGGTGGCTGAGCGCTATCGCGAGGATTACGATGTAGAGGTCGACCCTAAGACCGAGGTCGCGATCTTGTTCGGGGGCAAAACCGGACTGGTCGAGATCAGCCAATGTCTGCTCAACCCGGGCGACATCTGTCTGGTGCCCGACCCCGGCTACCCGGATTATTGGTCAGGCGTTGCGCTCGCGGGAGCCAGCATGGCGTTCATGCCGCTGACGGAGCACAACGGATTTCTGCCCGACTATCGCGCTATTGAACCAAGCATAGCCGACCAGGCCAAGCTGATGTTCATCAATTACCCGAACAATCCAACCGGAGCGGTAGCAAGCAGCGCCTTCTATGAGGAGACGGTGCGGTTCGCACGCCAGCATCAGATTGCAGTAGTCAGCGACTTCGCCTATGGCGCCATCGGCTTCGGCGGTCAGCAGCCCGTCAGCTTCCTGCAGACTCCAGGAGCCAAGGACGTTGGCTTCGAGGTCTATACGCTCTCCAAAACCTATAATATGGCGGGCTGGCGCGTCGGCTTCGCGATCGGCAACGCTCGTCTGATAGCGGCCATCAATCTGATCCAGGATCATTATTATTGCAGCCTGTTCGGCGGCATTCAGGAGGCGGCGGCTGTCGCGCTCACCGGGTCGCAGCATTGTGTACACGAGCTTGTCTCTACCTATGAGAGTCGGCTGCATGCTGTGTACAACGCCATGGATCGGATCGGCTGGAGGGCGCCGCGTCCGGGCGGCTCCTTCTTCTGCTGGCTGCCGGTGCCGGAGGGCATGACATCCACGCAGTTCGCAGACCTGGCGCTGGAGGAGGCTCATGTTGTCGTAGCTCCTGGCGTCGGCTTCGGCGAGCACGGCGAAGGCTATGTACGTCTGGGGCTGCTTACCTCGGAGGAGCGGCTCGCTGAAGCGATCGAGCGCATCGGCAAGCTTGGCGTATTCGGGTAATCTTTACAGGCATCGTCGATCATGATATGCTTGAATGAATACAATGTAACACCATATGTAATGCAAACGTAATGACGAGCCCCTATAAGCGGCCACCCATTCGCGCACAGAGAGACAACTCCACAGGCTGGAAGAGTTGCCCGCGAAGTCAGCTTATTCCCTAGGCTCCGAACGGCCGGACTCAACCCCGGACAGTCGCCCGCTGTTACCCGGGCAACGAGCTGGACAGCAGCGCCCTTGCCAAGGAGCCGCCGCTGTCAATTAAAGGTGGTACCGCGGAAGCACTGACTTTCGTCCTTTTTTGGACGGGAGTCTTTTTATGTTTTCAGCATGGTTAGCAGGCTCAGGCCTCAGCCACAGGAGTGATCGACGATGAGAGAGAGAATTGTAGTCAAAATCGGGAGCAGCTCGCTCACCTCGGAGCAGGGGGGATTGAATAAGCAACGAATCGATTTTTTTGCTGGCGAGCTATCCAGACTCCAGCGCGCAGGCCATGAAGTGCTGCTGGTCACCTCTGGGGCTGTCGCTGCCGGCTTTCGCTGCATCGGCTATGAAGCCCGTCCGAGGCTGGTGCATGAGAAGCAAGCGGCCGCCGCTGTCGGGCAAGCGCTGCTGATGCAGGCTTATCAGGAGGCGTTCGGACGCGACGGCATCGGCGTGGCGCAAATATTGCTGACACGCTCTGACTTCTCGAACCGCAAACGAATTCACAATGCCCAGATGACTCTCGATGAGCTGCTATGTCGCGGCATCCTGCCCATCATTAATGAGAATGACACCGTCGCTACAGCCGAGCTGAAATTCGGCGACAACGATACGTTGTCCGCGCTCGTCGCTAATCTGGTGAAGGCGAAGCAACTGCTCATCTTAACCGATACGGACGGGCTGTACACAGCAGACCCGCGAACTAATCCGCAGGCGAGCCGGATCGCCCGTGTCGATAGAATTTCGGAGGAGATCGAACGCATCGCGGGCGGCGCAGGCAGCAGTGTCGGCACCGGCGGCATGCGCTCCAAGATCGATGCGGCGCGTATCGCGATGCGCGGCGGGATTCCCGCGTTCGTCGGCAAGCTGACCGAGGATAGCGGGCTGCTGGAGGCGCTGGATGGTCAGGGACATGGCACCTACTTCGACACAGCCGAGCACAGCCTACCAATGAAGAAGCAGTGGGTCGGCTTCCACTCGACACCGCGAGGCGTCGTGGTGATCGATGAGGGAGCCGAGGCAGCGATTATAGAGAAAGGCAAGAGCCTGCTGCCTGCCGGTGTGCTGCATAGCGAGGGAGAATTTCACCCTGGCGATGTGATCGAGGTCAAAAATAGCGCCGGACGCATCCTCGGACGCGGTGTCGTCAATTACTCGTATTGGCAGGTGCAGGCGGCAGCGGGACTTGGGTCCGAGGAGGTTCGCAAGCGGCTGGATGTCGGTCGCATCGAAATTATTCATCGTGACGAATGGGTCGCCTTCGAGGGTCATTAGTCCTTAAGCTTCCATTTGATACCTTGAAAGCTAGAGATTGTATTGCGCTTTGCCTTGTGCTTTGCGTATCAGTGAATTCGCTATATTCCGTTTCTTCATCCTATATAACGACGAGGAGGATTTCCGATGAGTGAAGTACAACAAAAAGCTGGACGCGCCAAGCTCACGACGGCTCTGATGGGCTCCCTGACAACGGAGCAAAAGAACGAGGCCTTGCTGTTAATGGCCGATGCGCTCGTGCAGGAGCAGCAATCGATCATCACCGCCAACGAGGAGGATCTGGAGCGCGGACGCCGCAATGGCACCAGCGAGTCCTTGCTGGATCGCCTCAGACTGAACGAGCAGCGGATTGCCAGCATCGCCGACGGCCTGCGCGAGATTGCCCTGCTGCCTGATCCAATCGGCACGGTGCTGGATCAATTCGAGCGGCCGAACGGGCTGCATATGACGAAGGTGCAGGTACCGCTGGGCGTCATCGGCATCATCTACGAGGCCCGTCCGAACGTCACTGTTGACGCAGCCGGGCTGTGCCTGAAGACGGGCAACGCCGTTGTGCTGCGCGGCGGCTCCTCGGCCATCAGCTCGAACCGCCGGATCGTCGAGGTGCTGCACAGCGCGCTTGACCGCTCGGCCATTCCCGCCGATGCGCTGCAATTAATCGAGGATACCGATCGCGCCTCCGTGGACGAGATGCTCAAGCTGAACGGCCTGCTGGATGTCATCATTCCGCGCGGCGGCGCTTCGCTCATCCAGAATGTCGTGCAGAACGCGACCGTCCCGGTCATCGAGACCGGCGCAGGCATCTGCCATACGTATCTGGACGAGAGCGCACAGCCGCAGATGGCCAGCGACATTGCCTTTAATGCGAAGGTGCAGCGCCCATCCGTCTGCAACTCGATGGAGACATTGCTCGTGCACCGCGCATTTGCTAAGGAGCATCTGCCGCACATCGCCAGCCGGCTCCAGGAGGCTGGTGTTGAGCTGCGAGGCTGTGCCGCAACGCTGCAACTGCTCGGGTCGGGCATCGAGGCCACTGATGAGGACTACGCGACCGAATACAATGATTATATTCTGAATGTACGCATCGTCGATCATCTGGATGAGGCGCTCGCCCATATCGCCCGCTTTGGCACGATGCATTCCGAATGCATCGTCACCGAGGACAGCGGCAACGCCAACTATTTCCTGCAACAGATCGATGCGGCTGCCGTCTACCATAATGCCTCTACCCGCTTTACGGACGGGTTCGAATTCGGCTACGGCGCCGAGATCGGCATCAGCACGCAGAAGCTGCACGCACGCGGGCCAATGGGGCTGCCTGCACTGACCTCTTCCAAATTTCTCATTCGCGGCAACGGTCAGATTAGAGGATAAACGAAAGGAGACGGTACTATGACTGCAAGTGAACTTACTCTATCCGTCAATGCTGGCATCGGCAAGCTGCGCCTCGCCTTCTTCGGCGCCGGCTCGATGGCGGAAGCGATCGTCCGTGGACTGCTGGACCGCAGGCTGACGATGCCTGGTCAGATTGCGATGGTTAACCGCCAGGATCAGGAACGTCTGAAGGAGCTGCATGACCGCTATCATGTCATTACTCCATTCACGGAGGAGGCGAAGCAGAGCAGCCTGGAGCAGGCCGATCTGATCTTCCTCGCCATGAAGCCGAAGGATGCCGAAGCGGCGCTTCGACACCTCAAGCAGTTCATTCAGCCGCATCAGCTCGTCGTATCGCTTGTAGCGGGGCTGTCGATCCGCACAATCGAACGGCTGCTGGAGATTGATGTGCCTGTTGTGCGCACGATGCCGAACACCTCCAGCACGATTGGCCTGGGCGCAACCGGCCTCTGCTTCTCCGCCAAGGTATCCGAGCATCTACGCAAGCTGTCGGAGGAAATTTTCCGTTCGGTCGGCATTACGGCCATCGTCGGCGAGGAGCAGCTTCTCGATGCTGTTACAGGCTTATCCGGCACAGGCCCGGCCTATGTGTACTACTTGATGGAATCCATGATCGAGGCTGGAAGGCAGCTTGGTCTGGGCGATGAAGCCGCGCGCATCCTGACCGTGCAGACGGTGCTGGGCGCTGCCCATATGGTACAGTCCACCGGCGAGGAGCCAGCGGAGCTGCGACGCAAGGTGACCTCCCCGAACGGCACCACGCAGGCTGCGTTGGAGCTGCTAGCCAGCCATCAAGTCGGTGAATCGTTCGTCAAGGCTATCTCAAGGGCAGCAGAGCGAGCCGGGGAGCTGGGTGCAATGATCGAAGGAGGCGTCAAGCCATGAGCGGCTATTGCACCGCAACGTACCGCTGCTTTGACGATAAGGCTGACTTCGCGAAGAAAGCCCAAGCGATCGCTGTCGGACTAACCGTAGGAAGCTGGACAGATCTACCGGAGGCGCAAAAGGCAAATATGGAGAAGCATCTGGGCGTTGTTAAAAGCGTCGAGGTGCATGAAGCGGATGCTGCTGGCGAGCGCTATGCCGATATTCAGATCGCATACCCGGACATCAACTTCAGCCGCGACATTCCCGCGTTGCTCGTCACCATCTTCGGCAAGCTGTCGATGGATGGCAGGATCAAGCTGCTGGATGTCGACTTCAGCGACGGCTTCCTGTCCGCATTCCCCGGCCCCAAGTTCGGGCTGCCAGGCATACGCGAGCTCCTAGGCGTCCATGATCGTCCGCTGCTGATGAGCATCTTCAAATCCGTTGTCGGGCATGATCTATCTGCGCTTCGCGAGCAATTTTACCAGCAGGCGCTGGGCGGGGTCGATCTGATCAAGGACGATGAAATCTTGTTCGAGAATCCGCTCACCCCGATCGAGAAGCGGGTTGAGGCCTGTATGGAGGCTGCACGGCAGGCAAGCGAGCAGACCGGGCAGAAGCTGCTGTATGCCGTTAACCTGACCGGCCCCACCTCTGGCTTGGCCGACCAGGCACGCAAAGCAATCCGGGCAGGCGCCAACTCGCTGCTGTTTAATGTACTTGCCTATGGCTTTGATGCGCTGCATGAGCTGAGCAGCAATCCAGACATCAGCGTGCCCATTGCTGCGCATCCAGCGATGGCGGGCGCGTTCTACCCATCACCGCATTACGGCATCTCCGCCCCGCTGCTGCTGGGCAAGCTGATGCGGATTGCCGGAGCTGACCTGTCGCTATTCCCTTCCCCCTATGGCTCCGTCGTGATGCCCAAGGCGGAAAATATGGCGGTCAAGGCAGCGCTACTGGACCCTTCGCTGCCGGTGCGTCCAAGCATGCCCGTGCCATCCGCAGGTATCCATCCAGGCATTGTGCCGCTCATCTGGCAGGACTTCGGCCTCGATGTCGTGGTCAACGCCGGGGGAGGCATACATGGTCATCCACTTGGCACAGCAGCAGGCGGGCAAGCGTTCCGCCAGGCAATCGAAGCGGTGATGGCAGGCGAATCGCTGCATGAGAGGGCAGAGCGCCATCCAGAGCTGAAGCAGGCGATCGAGCTATGGGGAGTGAAGCAATGAATTACAACACATCACGCAAGCAGGTCATCTTCTGCGATTTTGACGGGACGATTACAGTCAATGATAATATTATTGCGATCATCAAGCATTTCAACCCGGACGGCTGGGAACAGATTGCGACCGATGTCATAGCCGAGCGCAAGTCGATTCGTCAGGGAGTCGCCGAGATGTTCCGCCTTCTCCCCTCCTCCATGCAGGAGGAGGTAGTGAACTATGCCATTCATAATGCCCGGATTCGCGATGGCTTTGCTGAGCTGCTGACCTACTGCAAGGAACGGGAAATTGAATTCTATGTGACGAGCGGCGGCATCGACTTCTTTGTCTACCCGATTCTGTCCTCCTTTGCGATTCCGAAGGAGCACATCTACTGCAACGGAAGTGACTTTACAGGCGAATGCATCCAGATTACATGGCCACATCCATGCGATAGCCAGTGCACGAATGACTGCGGCATGTGTAAGACAACCGTCATGCGCCGTTTCCCCTCCGAGCAGTATGAGCGTATTCTGATTGGCGACAGCGTGACCGACTTTGAGGGCGCCAAGCTCGCTGATGTCGTCTTCTCCCGCTCGCATCTGACGGAGAAATGCCGCGAGCTAGGTCTTGTCTATACGCCGTATGAGACATTCCATGAGATCATCGCCGCGCTGGAGGCAGGCCGCCGCCGCTGAATGAAGCATAATGCTGCACTGATGAACAGAACTGCAGCACTGCGGCTGACTTTGCCGCGATCCACAATCATGAAAGGCAGGAGCAGACCATGAGTTTTAGCGATATTGCCCTAGAGGACAAGCAACGGGCGCTGGCCGAGCTGAGCGACATCAAGTCGCTGTTCGCCGCCAAAGGCTGGTTCGCGGGCACCAGCGGCAATCTGTCGATCCGGGTGGGCGACTTTGACCCGGAGCAGTTTCATTTTGCCATCACTGCAAGCGGCAAGGACAAATCGCTGCGCACGCCGGAGGATTTCCTGTTCGTTGACCAGCAGGGCAAGCCCTGCGAGCAGACGCGGCTGAAGCCTTCCGCAGAGACGCTGATTCATTGCGAAATCTACCGTCTTACCGGCTGCGGCGCTATATTCCACACCCACACCGTGTTCAACAATGTTATCTCCGAGTGGTTCTGGGAGCGTAGAGCGGTGCCTGTCGAGGGTGTCGAGCTGATCAAGGCGTTCAATATCTGGGAGGAGGAGGCGAAGATCGATATTCCGATCGTCTCCAACTATGCAGATATTCCGCGCATCGTACCGGAGATTACGGACAGTCTGAACCCTGCCCTGCCCGGCATCCTGCTGCGCAAGCATGGCATTTACGCCTGGGGCGCCAATGCATTTGAGGCCAAGCGCCATCTGGAGGCATTCGAGTTTTTATTTGAATATGTGTATCGGTGGGAGCTGCTTAAAGGGCGCGTTTAATAACTAAGCTCAATAATCGCTTAGGGATGGACGTGATAGCACAGCACTAGGTGCGGCGCGTCCATCCCTACAGCTGAGCACATAGCTATGCCCCCTCCACTCCCCGCTTGGAATATGTATTCCTCTATCCTCTCCTATTGGTTATTTTGCGGCATGCAGGTCATTCGTCAGCTTCGTCTCCACAAGCTCATGATATAGCCCGTTGCGGCTTATTAACTCCTGATGCGTTCCCTGCTCTGCAATAACTCCGTTATGCATCACTACGATCATATCTGCATGTTCAATTGTTGATAATCGATGTGCAATAACTATAGTTGTACGATCCTTGACGAGTCTATCCAACGCTTCTTGAACCAGATGCTCCGATCTTGTATCTAAGGATGAAGTCGCCTCATCCAAAATTAAGAACGGGGCATTTTTCAATACGGCTCTGGCAATCGCGATTCGTTGTCGTTCCCCACCGGAAAGGCCTTTACCCGTTTCACCGATCCTTGTTCCATAGCCTTCAGGCAAGCGACGAATAAATTCGTGCGCGTTGGCAGCTTCTGCAGCGGCTCTCACCTCGTCTTCCGTTGCCTGTCCGTTTCCAAACCTAATATTTTCCATGATTGTACCTTCGAACAGCGTGACATCCTGCGGAACATACGCGATCAGACTTCTCCGTTCTTCTAATGATAGAGCATCCATCGATTGGCCATCGATGTAGATATTTCCTCCTTGGAGTGGATAAAAACCGAGTATCAGTTTGGCAATTGTAGTCTTTCCGCTTCCACTCGCACCGACAAAAGCAACATGGCTTCCTTTTTCAATGACCAAGTTGACACGATCAAAAAGGGGCACATCCTGTTTGTAACGAAAACATACCTCTTCTAATCGGATTCCCATCTTATCTGGCAATGTTGTATTTCGTTCAGAAGCATGTAGAGTCTGTGTCTCCTCTTGCTCCTTATGAAGCTGATCGAGTCTAGTGATGCCGACGAGTGAAATTTGGAGTTGTGATAGGTTGCTTCCTATCTGCAAAAATGCGAACGACACATTGATCTGAAGGGATACGAGCGCTGTCAAAATACCTAATTCGATTGCCCCGTTCATCAATAAAAATGCGCCTAGTACATAAATGCCTCCATGGTTAAGGAATCCGATAAAAAAAGCGACCCCCTCCATTTGTCCTTCCTTACGGCCTAACATAAGCCCTAGCTTGGTAACTTGTTTAATGCTTCTCTGGTGCTTACGTCCAATTACTTTGTAGAGATTAAACATTCGGATGATGTGCGAACCGCCAATGATGTCAATTAACCTTTGTGTTTCCTTACTTCTCCGACCTTGCATTAACCCGCTAAGCCGACTTAACGACTTCGAGAACCTTGAGGTAAGAAGGGCAAACGAGACACAAACCAAAAACAGAGGAATCGCCATTTTCCAACTAATCACAAACATAGAGAACAACGATGCCACGATCAACACAAACTGATAAAGAATGGTGCGAAGATGTTCGGAATAAGCGGATTCGATTAGTCGAACGTCATTCGCCATCAAGGAATAAAGCTCGCCGCTGTGGTGTTTATCATAAAAACTGATCGGCAGCCTGACTAATTTGGAGAACAGCTTGTGTCTGATGTCAAACATAACCTCTTTTACAGCAGAATTATAAAGATATACAAAAAAAGGGGAAACGAAGACGAGCAGTAATACAGGTATAAAAAATACAATCATACTTTTGTATAATAAATTGAAATCCAGCTCAACAGCAGAATTAAACATATATTTCCACGCAAAAGCCTGCATAATAATTAGACTGGCCGTAATTGTGCACGAGCCTATCAGACCCATAGCATATCGAATGATCTTGGGTTTCATAAAATGGTACAAGGAAATATATTCGCTCTTTAACCTGATCAATATCATTCTCCTCTTATATCGATACTTGAAACTGTTTGTTATACAGCTCGAAATACTCGCGGCTATTCTCCATCAAGTATAAGTGGGTTCCCTGAGCGATAATGCCGCCTTCTCCTAATACGAGAATGTTGTCCGCATTCATGATTGTGGATAAGCGATGAGCGACGACCAGAACCGTCCTGTTCTTAAAGATGCGGGTTAACGATTCATGAATAAGTGCCTCAGATTGCTGGTCAAGAGCTGACGTAGGCTCGTCTAACAGGAGCACAGGCGCCTCCTTCAACAATGCACGGGCAATGTTAATTCTTTGCTTTTGTCCGCCAGACAGGTTGCCCCCTTTCTCAACCACTGGTGTTAGATATTGCTGGGGCAGATGCGAAATAAACTCATGAGCGTTCGCAGCTTTTGCTGCTTCCACAATCTCATCCACACTGGCATCCAATCTTCCGTAAGCAATGTTTTGCATAACGGTCTCAGGGAAAAGAAACGTTTCTTGCGAGACGATCGCCATCAAGCTTCTGATTTCATCTAGGTTCGTATCGGACAGGAGATTTCCATTGATTCGTATTTCCCCAGATTTCAAGGTATAAAATCCACAAAGCAGCTTTAGGATGGAGCTTTTCCCGCAGCCGCTCGCACCAACAAGGGCTACAGTCTGATTCTTTTCGACTCGGAAACTAAGGTTTTCAAATAATAGCGGTTTGTCCGGGTAACCGAACGATACGCGATCAAATTCAACAGCGTAATGGGTTTCCTGCTCCCTGAGGCTGGATTCATTGGAAGGTTCCCGCGGAGCCGTCAAAATTTCTTCGATTCTGGCTATAGATGCCAAGGTCGTCTTGAATCCCATGAATAAGGAAGGAATTCTAACGGCTGGACCTACGAGAAACTGCATCAAATAAATACACGTCAGTAATTCAGAGGGCGATATTTGTTCGTTTACGCTTAAATATCCTCCGAACAGGATACATAATCCGTAGGGAACAGCCTGCAGTACAAGCTGCAAGGGCGGTATGAACGACAGTCTCTTCTCCATCTTCATGCTCTTGTGCAAGGTTTGTTGAAGCATCGTATCGAACTTTGCCAACTGCTGTTCCTGCTGGTTAAAAGATTTGATGACAGTAGCACCGTTAATCGTTTCTAATAACACCGAATTCATTTGCCCGAAATGCTTTTGAATCTCTTCGTTATTTTTTTTCAATGGAGCCGTGATCGCATCCGCGATTTTTAGAAATAAAGGAATGACAACGACACCAACAACGTACAACTGCCAATTTAAATAAATGAAGAACACAGAGGATACAAGGAATACAAACGGTTGATACATAAGATCGGCCATATTTCTCTTCACAAAGTTGTCTACTTCTCCAACGTCCATTGTAAATTTTGAAGCCAACTCTCCCGAATGCTTTGTTTCCAAGCTATCTATTGTCATTCGTTGAATGGTGTGTGATAACTGTCTTTTTAAATCTCCAATGGCCAACGCGCCAAACTTCTCATTTGAGCTTTTGACAACATATTTCCCCGCTCCACCAAAAATAATGATTGCAAACAAAATGAGAGCATAACGAAGTAGCATGTTCTGATTATCGCTCGTCAGAGCCTCATTAATCATGTTATTAATGGAGTACGCGACGAACATTTCAATGAATACGATAAAAATAAGGCCCGCTATAGCGAGGAACAACCAATGAATATGCGGCTTAGCGAACCACATTAGGTTCCTGTACATTACTTTAATGCTATTCATCCCATCCCCCTTGACTAGTGCTCTTGGTAACATCAATGCTCATCTTTGATATAAAAAGAAGCCGTCAACCGGTAAACTGTTTGCACCCTACAAACAATCAGAAGTTGACGACTTCACAATAAATAAAGATCTCCTATTTTAATATTAGTTTGTTATATTGTCAAATATATCAAACAAATCGCGTTATACTGTATCATAATGATTTTATAATCATATCAATGGCTCAAACCAGAAATCAGCGCTTGACTTGGGCGAGATGAGACGCTACGGGACAGAGGATTCTTCCGATCGCTGTTAAAGCCCGATTCCTTTTATTTATATGAGGACTATGGTAGGAATTGGTCTTTAAAGGCGAACACTGACGTTTCTCCAGAATCCCTCCGCCCCTCCGCTAAGCTCTGTTTTCTGTCAAGCACTGATAATTAGGTTGAGCCATATCCATACGACATAAAAAACTAAACGGCCTCAAACCATTAGAAAATCAGGTTCCAGGCCGCATAATGAATTTCATATCACATATGAATAAAGGCCATTGCCTTCACTCTTAACTATTACGTCTAACTCTTCCCATTCCGATAGCGCTGCGTATGCGAGCGTGCCTCCTCAACATTGGTAACGCGGTTGCGGCTCCACTCCAGCAGGATACGATCAATGTAGCGAATATACAGCTTGCCGGAGAACACCGCCTCCTTCAAGGCGAACCGAACCAGCTCGTCCGAATAACCGTCCTCGTCCAGCCAACTGCTGATCCGATCGAGCTCGAATGGTGATAACGGCCTGCCGAACTCCTGCTCGAATAGCGAGAACAGATTAATAGGCGGCGGCTCGCTGGATGGCTGCTGTGGTACCTTGCTGTCTTGTGCTATGCTGCTGCGCTGCTCGCTCAGATGCAGCTCGGCTGCCTGGTCGAACCAGCCTGACCAGTTGTAACGCTCGGATTGAAGCCCCGTCACCGGGTCTTCCTCCCCGTCGATGGCCAGCAGTCCTTCCCTCATCAGCCGCCGAAGCAACTGTCCAATCTCCTGCGCGGTCTTGCCCATGCGGTTAGCCAACTGCTCCGGGGTCGGGAATTCAACCCCCTCTGCCTGCTTGAATGCCATCAATTGCAATAATAGCAGCAGCTCCGTGTCGGTCAACCCCAGCTTATGATACGTGCGCAACAAAAGAAGAGGAGCATACACTCCCCCCTCCTGCATCAATGAGGTCAACCCTTCAATACTGTTATTGGAATAAACAGTCAAGCTGTAACCTCCTTCTAAAGCAGCTCTTGCCTTATCCTTATCCTTGCACCTTCTCCGCCTCGCGAACCAGCTCATACGTATCGCGGGCAATCAGCAGCTCCTCATTCGTCGGTACAACCAGCACCTGAATGCGCGAGCCAGGCTTCGAGATCACCCTGGCTTCCCTGGAGCGCTGCTTGTTCAGCTCCTCGTCCAGCTCGAGCCCGAAGAAGGTCAGTCCCTCACATACTGCTGCCCGCAGACGATCCGAATTCTCGCCCACGCCAGCGGTAAAGATCAGCACATCAAAGCCATTCATCGCCGCTGCGTAGGAACCAATATATTTGCGCAGGCGATAGACATACATCTCGAACGCCAGCGTAGCATTTTTGTCGCCATCATCCATGCCCTGAACAATCTCACGCATATCGCTGCTCAAGCCGGAGATGGCCATCAGACCAGAGTGCTTGTTGAGCATCGAATTCACCTCGCTCAGCGTCAGCTCCTCCTTGGTCATCGTGAAGGGTACGATTGCCGGGTCGATGTCTCCACTGCGTGTGCCCATCATCAGCCCTTCCAGCGGTGTAAGTCCCATACTCGTATCCACCGACTGCCCGCCCTCGATCGCCGTCACGCTCGCTCCGTTGCCGATATGGCAAGAAATCACTTTCATCTCGTTCAATGGCTTGCCGAGCAGCTTGGCCGCCATGTCGCTTACATAATAGTGCGACGTGCCATGGAAGCCATAACGGCGAATCTTGTGGCGACGATACAGCACCATAGGAATCGGGTACAGATAGGCCTTGGGCGGCATCGTCTGATGGAACGCGGTGTCGAACACGACCACCTGAGCCACATCCGGCAGATTGGCGTCAACCGCCGTAATCCCCATCATATGAGCCGGATTATGCAGCGGCGCCAGGTCGAACAGATTGCGAATCTCCAGCTTCACCTCAGGCGTCACAATGACCGATTGCTTGAAGCTCTCTCCTCCATGCACGACACGATGGCCGACGGCTTCAATCTCGTGAATCGACGATAATACGCCATGCTGCGGGTCAACGAGGATGTCTACCACACGTTTGACCGCAGTGACATGATCCAGAATTTCGCTTACATCGCGCATATCCTGCCGTCCCGGCACCTCATGCGTCAAAATAGAGGAGTCCATGCCGATCCGCTCCACACGGCCGCTTGCCATCACGCTCTCGTCGGTCATATCATAAATCTGGTACTTGAGCGATGAGCTTCCTGCGTTGATAACGAGTATTTTCATATCCGATCCCCATCCTTATTATATTTGAAGAAGCCGACTCCTGTCTTGACCCCCAGGTTGCCTGCGCGAACCATCTTCTTCAATACAATCGACGGACGGTACTTCAGCTCGCCATACTCGCGGAACATGTTCTCCAGCGCAGCCACTACAGCGTCCAGGCCAAAGCGGTCGCACATCTCAAACGGTCCATGCTGGAATGAATAGCCGATCCGCATCGCGCTATCGATGTCCTCAGCCGAAGCGACGCCCTCCTCCAGCACATGCAGCGCCTCGTTAATATGAAGGCAGATGAGACGAGTTGTAACAAAACCAGGGGACTCGAACACCATGACGCTCTTCTTATTAATCGTATCCTCAAGGAAATGCTTCGTCTGCTCGAAGGTCTGCTCTGACGTCTTGAGGCCGCGAACAATCTCTACCACATCAATCTTCGATACCGGATGCACGAAGTGCAGCCCGATGACACGTTCAGGATGCGCGGTCGCCCCTGCCAGCTCAGTCAAGCTAAGCGTCGAGGTATTGCTCGCGATAATAATATCCTCCGGGCAGTGCTCGTCTATCTCCTTCAGCACACTGCGCTTCTCTTCCAAGTCCTCGGTCACCGTCTCAATGACCATCTCGCATTCCTTCAGATCCGACAAGCTGCTTGTCCTGTGAATCCGGTTCAACACCAGCTTCTTCTCTGCCTGGGTCATAGCCCACTTGTCGATCTGCTTATCCAAGCTATGTTCAATCATCGATATTGCATAATCGAGCTTCTCAGGCGTCCGCTCGGTTACATAGACATCCAATCCTTTATTAGCAAGCATCTGAGCAATCCCTTGACCCATCGTGCCAAGCCCGACAACTCCTACTTTGCGTACCGGCATATCAAATCCCACCTAGCATCTTATAGTCAACAATTTTCATAAGTACACGCCAGCAGGCTTCAACCCGAACGATACAACCCGCCTTATCATATACATTTCCCTGTATACCCTTATTATTATACAAGAAAAGAGGTCAATCCGACAGGATTGCCCCTCCTTTGTAGAAAAAAATTCGGAATTGAACACGTCTTCACACCGGTGTCAGCGCATTATCCGGTTGACCATGCAGTAATTTCCTGAAGCCTTCGCCGCTTAGCGTTTCCTCCTTCAGCAATATATCAAGCGAACCAAGAAAGACATTGCGCTGCTTCAACAGCATAGCCTTCGTCCGTTCCATCAATTGATCCAGCATAGTGGAGCTGATGCTAGCCCAGCGGTCGGGAGTCATCATGCTGCCGTCGATAATCCCCAGCTCCGTCAGCCCGGATTCGACCATCGTGCGCACGATGCCCATCGCCTGGTCGAAATCTCCGCGTGAGCCCGTGCTGCGTCCGCCGTAGAAGATTTCTTCGGCTGCCGCCCCGCCCAGCGCAATCATAATTTGTGCCTCCAAGAAATCCTTCGTATACAAATATTGATCCTTCTCCGGGTTATGGCGCACATATCCCATCGCCTGTCCGCGCGGCGATAGCGCCACGGTCGATACACTGCCTGGTCGAACCAGTTCTGCAGCAATCGCATGACCTAGCTCATGAAGCGCAATCCGCTCCCGTTCCTCTCTGGACGCCTCACGGTCGGTCTTCTCTCCCATCATGACCTTATCGATCGCCATCGATAAATGCTGCTGCATAATGGCCTCACGCTTGTCGCGCATCGCATAGATGGCCGCCTCATTCATAACACTCTCAAGCTGTGCACCGGAGAAGCCGAAGGACTCCTCAGCGATTCGCTCCAGGTTGGCCTCCTCATGAAGCGGCTTATTGCGTGCATGCAGCGACAGGATATGCAGACGCCCCTTCTTATCCGGCAGATCCACTTGAATGTGGCGGTCGAATCGGCCAGGCCGCACAAGCGCACTGTCCAGCATCTCCTTACGGTTTGTTGCGGCAATGAGCAGAATACGCGGCGAATCATTCGTATAGATGCCATCCATCTCCGTCAGCAGTTGATTGAGCGTCTGATCATACTCACGGTGCTGGCCTCCGTCGCGCTTGCCCCCGATGACATCAATCTCATCGATGAAGATGACCGCGCTGCTCTTGCCCGATTTGTGCGCCTTTTGACGCGCCTCCTTGAACAGGTCACGAATTCTGCCCGCCCCTACACCCACATACATCTCAACAAATTCGCTGCCCGATGCCGCAACATAGATCGAGTCTGTGTAAGCGGCGGCGGCCTTGGCAAGCAGCGTCTTGCCCGTTCCTGGCGGCCCGGTCAGCAAGATCCCCTTCAGTGGTCGGATACCTAACCGCGCGATCTCCTCTTGGTTGACCAGAAAATCAAGCGCCTCGATCAGCTCCTGCTTCGCGCGCTCCTGGCCTCCAATCTCCTCAAAGCTTAGCGACCCCGATGGCTTGAGCCCTGAACGCCTGCCACCGTGGGCCGTCGCCAGGTTGCCGCGGCTGCGTACAGCGACGACGAGCAGAGCCAGCACAGCCGCAGCGAATAGTACCGGCAGCGTCACAACGCCAATATAGGCCAGAAAGACAATAACACCTACTCCTGTCCCGATGCTTAGTTCCTTCCATAGCTTATTAAGCATGATTCCACACCCCCATCGTAGCTGGGTAACGCGGCAATACAATATATTTTGAAGCCTTGCCGTCCTGCAATGCAATATAGACATTCGAGTCATCCATACTGGAGTAGACCTTCAGGTCAGGGTGCTGCTTGCGCAGCTCCTCCAGCGTGCGGGCTATGCCCGAATACTCCCGCTTCTCCATCGATTCCGCGACAGGGAACAGCAGGGTGGACCAGATTTTGTCCAGCTTCTCGCTAGAATCAGAAGGGAAGCTGACCTTCAACTCGCGGTTGCCGATGACGGAGGCGCCTTGCTTCTTAATCGTCTGCACGACGCTCGCCATATCAGCATCCGGCTTAAGCTTCAATTCCACAGCCACCGTCTGTCCGTTAACGGTGGAGACGGAGGATGCGACACCATCAACTGTATTTACCAGCTTGTCGAGCGGACGCTCAACAGCTACATTTTGATAGAAAAACCATCCGCCAAGCAACAAGACGACCGCAACAGCAGCCGTAATCGCGGTAGGCAACCATTTAATCTGCATAATCTAATCCCCCTCCACTAGTGTAAACGGCTGATGCCGTTTCTTAATGACAAAGCTTCGTCTCGCTTAAATTTAAGAAGGTCAGGAACGATGTGAACGTATATGTTTTCTTCATATATCAACTATAGATGGCTTAACATCTATATCAGAGTATATCATATCAATCTATACGATTGCGGCTGTAAATAAAGGAAGCGCAGAACCCAGCCTGATCGCTGTGTCCTGCGCTTCCTTATTTCCCCTATCTAGCTTGAACTGTGTCATCCAGCCCGCTCAAGGGACATCGTCACTCACCTTGGTCTAATCTAATCCACCCCATCCGAAAACTTCGAGGGCAAATTATATATCGTAATAAACGATCCGTCACTAAAGCGGTAAAATTCATAATAATATTTGCGCACGCTCTCCTCACGGCTATAAAATACCTCCCAGATTCGCTCGCCGTTCAGCAAACCGGGAATAATCCGAATGATGCGCGCATCCGGCTTATCCTTCAGCACCTTAGCCTCAATCTTCTCCTTGGCGATACCAGCTTCAACCGGCTCGATCGTTGCCTGATCCCCGACGACCCAGACCATCTGCTCCCGCCCCTGGCTATCCTTGCCCTGGATGACCCACGAGATTTGATCCCACACATGCTTGGTCGCCTTATCCACCTCCGTCAAGCCCGCTTGCTCGATAGCAATCCGCTTGGCGGCGTTCTCCTCCTGCCAGATGTCCTGTTGGGTGGAACGGTAATATAGATTAAACAGCAGGAACAGTAGCAGCAGAGCGGATACGATGGCCAGCACCCAGCGACCAGGCGTCATCAGCCTGGATTTGGATCGTGAGCGCATTATCGACGCTCCAGCGCCTCGAAGCGAGCCTGTGCTTCATGCAGGATGCGTTCCTCATCCAGATGCACACAATGCCCGTTCTCCACCACCTGGCGCCCGTCCACCCATACATCCACCACGTCGCGTCCCGAAGCGGCATAGACCAGATGGGAGATATAGTCTGTACGAGGGAAGAAATGTGGCTGATCTATATTCAGCGCTATAAAGTCCGCCTTCATGCCTGCGCGCAAGCGGCCTAGCTCGTTCTCTTGCCAGAGCGTCTGCGCCCCGTATACGGTTCCCAACTGCAACGCCGTGAGCGCTGGCACCGCTGTAGGATCGCCGCTCGTACCTTTATGAATAAGCGCAGCCAGCCTGATCTCATCGAACAGGTCGAGGTTGTTGTTGCTAGCAGCGCTATCTGTGCCCAGTGACACAGTCACGCCAGCATTCAGCAGCTCGGGTACCCGCGCCACACCGCTTGCCAGCTTGAGATTGCTGGCCGGGTTGTGCGATACGCCAACCTTATGGGCTGCCAGTACTTCAATTTCCTCATCTGTCAGATGAACGCCATGGGCAATGAACGAAGGACGGGAGAATACGCCCAGCTTCTGCAGGTGCTCAACAGGGCGGCAGCCATAATCTCGCACATTTTGCTCGACCTCGGCCAACGTCTCCGACATATGCGTATGCATCGGCAGGTCGAGATCATGTGCCGCCTGTACGAATTGCTCGATGAAGGCCGGAGGGCATGTATACGGCGCATGCGGCGACATCATCGTGCGAATCCGCCCGTCAGCGCGGCCATTCCAGCTCTTGGCGAACTCCACTGCCTCCGCCAGCTTGGCGCGCTGCTCCTCCTCGGAGCATAGTCCGATCGCGCCGCGTGTCAACCAGCCGCGCATCCCTGATTGCTCGACCACCTGCGCCACGATGTCCATCCGGTCATACATATCGACAAAGGTCGTCGTACCGCTCTTGAGCATCTCCAGCACAGCCAGCGATGTACCTACGCGCGTATCTTCATCGACATATTTGCCTTCCATCGGCCACATATAATCCTGCAGCCATGACTGCAGCGTCTTGTCATCCGAATAGCCCCTTAGCAGCGACATCGCCGCATGTCCATGCGTATTAATCAAGCCGGGCATGTACAGCTTGCCAGCTCCCTTGACCACACGCGCGCCTTCGGTCAGCGCTAACTCTGGGGCCGCCTCGCCAATATACACAATCCTGTCGTCCTCGATAACCATATGCCCGCTCACTACAGGCTGATCCTCATTCATCGTGACAAATATACCGTTCTCAATCCACAGGCGGCTCATAATGATGACTCTCCTTCATTCTCCAGATAATAGGCCAGACTCAGCAGCTCGCGCGTAAAATCGGCATGATGGATGCGGACGCTCTCCGGCACCTTCAGAATAATCGGGGCAAAGTTCAGTATCCCCTCGACGCCTGCTTCAACCAACTGGTCTGCCACATTTTGCGCTTCGGCCGCAGGTACCGTAATAATGCCGATCCGAATGTTGTTGCTTGCAATCGTCTCCTTCAATAGCTCCATCGGCTGAACCGTCAAGCTATTAATACGTGTACCGACCTTGGCGGGAACGGCATCAAAGACGGCTGTAATCTTCATATTGTCCTTAATATACATATTATAATTGCATAGCGCATGACCCAGATTACCCGCTCCAACCAATGCCACGTGAAGCGTCTGGTTCAGCTTGAGAATCTGCCGAATCTTCTCAATCAGATAATTAACATCATAACCGATGCCCTTGCGGCCAAATTCACCGAAGTAAGCCAGATCCTTGCGGATCTGCGCGGGGTTCAGATCCAGCCTCTGTCCCAGATCCTGAGAAGAGACGGTCTGCACCTCGCGCTTGTTCAACTCATTCAAAAATTGAAGATAAATGGGAAGACGGCGAACGACCGCTTCAGATATTTTGGGCTGCTTCACCCTTCTTCCTCCTTTGCTTCATCGGCAAGCCATTGTCTCATTCGAGGAACGATCTTGTCGACATGCATATGCTCAATCTTGGGGCCAGGGAGAGAATACAAGAAATATTTGCCATAGTACGTCTCCAACACCCGCGTATCATACAAGAGCACCACCCCGCGATCGCGACTGCTCCGCACAAGTCGTCCGAAGCCTTGCTTGAAGCGAATGACCGCTTGCGGAATGGACAGCTTCATGAATGGATTCTGCTTCTGCTGCACCAGCAGCTCCGACTTGGCCTCGACGAGCGGATGATTGGGAGGCTGAAAGGGCAGACGCACGATGGCCAGCGCCGTCAGCGCATCGCCGGGAATATCTACTCCCTCCCAGAAGCTGCTTGTGCCGAGCAGCACGGATGCCTGATTCTGCTGAAAGCGCCGTGTCAGCTTGCTGCGATTGCCGCTGTCAATGCCTTGCCCCAGCACTTGAATGCCTGAGGGGGACAGCTCCTCCTTGAGCGGATCATACACGAGACGCAGCATCTTGTAGGAGGTGAACAGCACGAGCATCTTCCCCCCGGTCTCGCGCGCTGCTGCGGCCAGAGATTCGGTCAGGCGGGCGATGAACTGCGGATCGCCGGCAGGGCCCTTGACACTCGGGAAATCGCGCGGAATAATGACCAATGCCTGATCGCGGTAATTGAATGGCGACGGCAACTGGACGGTCTTCAGCTTGCCCTCCTTCTCATGCCAGCTTAGACCAAGCTGCTCGCTCGCATACTGAAACGACTTCTGAATCGATAGGGTGGCAGAGGTGAGCGTGATGCTTTTTTTCGTATCAAAAAAATGCTTCTTCAGTTGCCCGCTTACATCTGCCGGCACGGCGAACAACTGCACGGATTTGGCCCGGTATTGGGAGGAAGCCTCAATCCAGTGGACGATGTTGCTATCCTCCATCTTCACGAAGATGCGCAGATCATCCTTCAGCCGGTTCACGTCCTTCACTATGCCATTCAGATCTGTGACGAGCGCCTGCACAGCATGCTCCTCAATGCGATCCTTAATGTCCGACAGCAGCTTGTCCAGCGTCTTCGTCATGCGGCTAAGCTGGGTGTGCAGATTGTTCTCCAGCATCGTAATTTCGTCCCAGGCAGGCGGCAGCTCCTCCGCTTTGAGCCGCAGCACCGCAGGCATATTCTCCTGCGTATCGGCTGGAGCCGCGCTGGTGCAGCTCGTATAGAGCAGCTCCATCATCCGATCCCAGCCCTCGCGCACCTCCACCAGGTAGGGCTGGATGCTGTCGATGGTCTCCAGCCAGGATTCTAGATGCTCATCATCCTCCTGCTGCAGCTTAGCCTGAAGCGACGGCAGCAGGCCACTGCGCGCGTCCTTGTGCAGTCGCAATAGCGGATGCTGGAGAGAGAAATAGGAGATTTGCATCCCTAGATGCTTGCCTGCTACGTCCTCCAGATGATGCGCCTCGTCTACAACCAGATACTCATAAGCCGGCAGCAGACGGTGGTCAGCACGGATGTCTGTGAACAGCATGGAATGATTCGTGATGATGACGTCTGCCAGATTCGCCTCATGCTTGGCCCGATGGTAATAGCAGCGCTTAAACCATGGACAGGCGCGGTTCAAGCAGGAGTCGGCGTCACTGGATACCGATTCCCAAAAGTCAGCGCCCTTGTTACCAAAGTGCAGCTCCTCCTGGTCGCCATTTCCCGTCTCACCAAGCCATACGATCATCTGCGCGGCGGTCAGCCGATCCTCGTGCGGAGCTACGAAGTCCTGCATGTTGATTTTGCCCTCAAACTTGCGCAGGCAGAGGTAATTCCCTCGACCCTTGAACACAGATGCCCGGAATTCAAAGGGCATCGTCGCTTGCAGCAGCGGAATATCACGCTCGCGAATCTGCTCCTGTAAATTGATGGTATGTGTGCTGACGACTATCTTTCTATCATTGCGGACACCATAATATAGCGCAGGAATGAGATAGCCGAGTGACTTGCCCGTGCCCGTACCAGCCTCAATGAGCAGGTGTCTGCTGCTCTCCAAGGCTTCATAGACCTCCTGGAACATCTGGTTCTGAGCATCCCGTTCCTCATAGTTGGTCACATGCTGACGGAAGGTGCCGCGCACATGATCGAGAAAGGCGGCAAAATCCATCTCTTCTATCGCCGCCAGCGCATCAGCCTGCTGCCGAGGCGGCTCCTCCTCCGACCATTCCTCGACCCGCAGCGCAAACTGCCGGTAATAGGAATGGGCGTCCATATCCACAGCGGTCTGTGTCTCCCTATACTGCAGCGTCTGAGAGATGAACCAGCCTAGATCATCCTGGGGATTGAACAAAGCCGCGAACCGCTGCAACGTAATTAACGGAAGCTCCCTGAGCTTGGATACCGCATGCTGGAGCAGTACAGCAGTCGCTAGCGCATCGCTGTCCGCTTGATGATGGCGGTCATGAGCGATGCCGAACAGCTCCGAGACTGCGCCTAGCTGATACGTTGTCAGCGAGGGATACAAAAATTTGAGCAGATCAATCGTGTCCAGCCTGCGGCCGACAAACGGCATATAGCCGCTTTGATCAAGCGCCTGATTCAGAAAGCCTGCATCAAAGCCGACATTATGCGCAACAAGCACCGCATCGGCCAGCAGTGGAATCATGGCGAGAAGCACCTCATCGACTGGAGGTGCTTCGGCGACCATCGTATCATCAATTCCGGTTAGCTGGGTAATGAAGGGAGGAATCGGGATCGTCGGCTTGATGAACGAGCTGAATGTATCCGTAATTTCGAGTGCCTCATTTAAAATAACTAAACCAACTTGTATGATTTCGTCATCGGCTTGATGGCCGGTGGTTTCTAAATCCAGTACTGCAAATTTCATTCGGTTCGACCCTCTCACAAACAGCTAAGTTTCGCGCTCCCGAAATATAACGACAACTGCCCGTCCCGGGTCTTGCACGCATGAAGATTACTGAGCGTCTCCTCGAAGGTGGGATCAGCATCATAAGCTCTCTGAAAATACACCTCGGCTTGCTCCAGATTTTGGCGGATGGCCTGAATACAGCCAAGCGCGTTCAAACCCAGCGCCTGCCATGTTGGATGATCCGTTAGCGCCACAAGCAATTGAAAATGCCGTTGAGCCTCCTGCCATTCCTGCATATGCATATACGTCATTGCCAAAAATAATCTTGCAAGGTTGCAATCGGGCGATTGCTCCATGGCATGAAGAAAAGCGTTGGCTGCCTCCGGGAACATGTACAGCTTAAAATATCCTTGCCCCCTGGCTAATAACTGCTCCGCCGTTTCGGAAGAGGCAGCATCTGCGGTAACTACAGTATCTACAGTGGCCACAGATTGCTGAGGGGTCACCATCGCTGTGGCAGTCTGACCTGGCATCATCCATATATTCGACTTCTGCGGGCTGGATTCCTGCATTTGATCACTAAAAAGCGCGAGCTTCTCCTCAAATATTAGCCATTCTTCCATGATTTTGTCACTCATCGCCTTGAGCACGGCCAACTGCTCCTCATCCTGCTCTTGGCGCTTGCCATGGCGATTGCGGGCGATCAACTCGTCAAGCAGTTCATTCATTGTAGCGAACAAGTGGCTGAACATCATTGTCATCCTCCCCAGCAGAAGAATAAGCCATACGGTACTTCGACCTTCCTGCTGCATGAATGCTACGCCTGTCTCAGATGGAAGAAGTATCTGGATGCCAATCGCCTCCACAGACTTCTCCCCCTCATCCCCGTGGCTAGCGAGCAGCAGTGCTAAGCGACGTCTGGCTTCATAGCTGTATGCTCATTCTTTGTTGCTGAGGAGGTTTTCATACCCTCAAGCCGCGAGTTGCATAGCATTAACAGCCCGCAGCTTATTTGACAGTTGCATGAATTTCTTCCGCAAGCACTTCTGTCGGCGAATTGTTCTCATCCAGTATAACTACCTTCGGCTGGTACGCGCGTGCTTCCTCCTCAGCCATCATCGCATAAGATATAATAATGACCTTGTCGCCTGGCTGAACGAGCCGCGCCGCCGCTCCGTTCAGGCAAATGACGCCTGAGCCACGCTCGCCGGGAATGACATACGTTTCAAAGCGGGCACCGTTATTGTTATTTACGATCTGCACCTTCTCATTGGCCCACAGATCAGCCTGCCCCATCAAATCCTCATCAATAGTGATGCTTCCTACATAATTCAGATTGGCTTCTGTCACTGTAGCACGGTGCAGCTTCGATTTCATCATCGTTCTATACATGAGAGGACACCTCTTTCGCCCAAAATAGTCGGTTGTCAATCAAGCGGGTCGTGCCGAACTTGACCGCCAGCGCAACGATCCAGCTACCACCTACAGAACCAAGCGGTTCGCCTGGCTGTAGCTGCTCCAGATCTGGATAACTCAATATTTCTACATAGTCAATCACAGCGAGCGGCGCCTCAGCAGTAATATACTCGCTCAATCTTCGCTGCAGCTCGTCCGCACCGAGCGTTGACTCCGCCGCGAGTTGTCCAGCGAGGGCAAGCGCCTGCGAGAGCACAACAGCTTGCCCTCGCTCATCTCCTCCCAGGTATACGTTGCGCGAGCTTAGCGCCAGGCCATCCTGCTCACGCACCGTTTCGCATGGTACAATCTCCACTGGCATATTCAGATCGCGTACCATGGTGGTAATGACGGCGACCTGCTGCGCATCCTTCAGACCGAAATAAGCGCGGTCAGGACCGACGATATGGAACAGCTTGCTGACCACAGTGCCGACGCCGTCGAAATGACCGGGACGCGAAGCCCCGCACAGCCGCTCGGTCACACCGCTCACGAGCACTCTCGTCTTGGCGGGAACGGGGTACATCTCGTTGACGGAAGGAATGAAGACTACGTCTGCTCCCTCCTGTCTCGCCACTTGCAGGTCACGCTCCTCATCGCGTGGATAACGATCAAAATCTTCATTTGGCCCGAATTGCAGCGGGTTGACGAAGATGCTGAGCACGGTCAAGCCGCATTCCTGCTTCGAGCGGCGCAGCAAGCTTGCATGTCCCTCATGCAGAAAGCCCATCGTCGGCACAAAGCCCACCTTGGCCTGCTGCCCCTGCTCCATTCGATAATTAGAGATATGCGACTTCACCTCTGCGATGGTCTGGCAGATAATCATTCTTTATTCCCCTTTGCTGCGCCGTACAGAGCAGGCTCCGCCTGCCTCGTCTCTCCTGGAGCAAATACATGCTCCTCTGCAGGGAAGCGGCGCTCCTTGACATCCTCCACATAGGAGCGGATGGCTCCGCGAATGGTCGAGCCGACATCTGCGTAGGTTTTAACAAATTTCTTAGGCTGATAGGGCGAAGCGTATTGCAAAATATCATGATAGACCAGAACTTGGCCATCACAGCCCCGTCCCGCTCCAATACCGATCGTAGGAATCGACAACCGGCTGCTGATCATGTCTGCTACTGGCTCCGTGACCAGCTCCAGCACGACGGCGAATGCGCCGGCCTGCTCCAATGCAAGCGCATCATCCAGCAGCTTGCTGGCAGATGCCTCATCCTTGCCCTGTACACGGTAGCCGCCGAGCATGTGAACCGATTGCGGCGTTAATCCCAGATGCCCCATAACGGGAATGCCCGCCCGCACACATGCTTGCACCTCCTGGGCAATTTCAGCGCCGCCTTCCACCTTAATCGAGGTGGCATGGCCCTCCTGCATCAGTCTGGCCGCAGCGCGCAATGTTTCTTCCTTGCTGACATGATAGGACATGAACGGCATATCCGCTATAATAAACGTAGAGCCGGCTCCCCGCGCCACCGCCCGTGTATGGTAGACCATATCATCTACCGTTACCGGAATCGTCGTATCGTAGCCGAGCACAACATTGCCGAGCGAATCGCCCACCAAGATCATGTCGACTCCCGCTTCCTCCGCCAGACGTGCGGAAGGATAGTCATACGCGGTTACAACAGTGATCGGCTCCTTGTTTTGCTTCATTTGCTTCATCTTGGTTACCGTCAACGGCTTACTCATTATCCCACTCCCTTTTAAGTATTAGGATGCACAAAAAAACCTTTTAGACGCTGCTAAAAAGGTCCCTAAACCAAAAAGGAACATGAAAGGAATATCGCATATTCACGAGCTTCCTTCTGTCTCGGTCCCTACGGCTCAGAGCAGAATACGCTGTGCTTCATCCTTGCCGGCCATGCTAGATCGCTCTGCCTTGCTTCTCCTATCCAGGTGCAGCTCCAGCTTGGGATACCGCCCTGAAATCAGATCGCAGGCGTAACGTCTCTCGCCATCCACATGGATAGACGCTCCGGCTTTTCTATTCTAACAAAAAAAAAGAACCCCGTCTATGAACAGGGTTACGGCCATCCCATCTCTGCCGAAAATACGGGCAGTACTTCGCCATTATCCATCTTCAGCAGCAAGGCGCCATTCTCGTCGAGTCCGACGGGCACGCCCTCCAGCTCGCCCTGTGGCGTCGTGAGCACCGCGCGCTTGTGCAGCGATACCGCCAGCGCCTCCCAGAGCGTTCGGATCGGGCCGAAGCCCTCTCTCATGTACAGCTCGTATAGCTCCTCCAGCTCCTTCATGAGGCTGGCGACAATCTGGTGCCGATCAAGCTTTCGCCCTCCGAGCATATACAGCGAAGCCGCCTTCTCCAGCAGCTCTGGCGGGTAATCACCCTCTTCCAGGTTGGCGCTAATGCCGATCCCTGCAATCACATAGCTGAGCCGCTCCTCCTCTGCCGATGACTCCAGCAGAATGCCACTGAGCTTTTTCCCCCCGGACAAAAGATCGTTCGGCCATTTAATGCCAATGTCCAGTTCGGTTAGACGCCTTAAAACTCGGCACAGTGCTACGGCAGTCAGCAGCGTTAGCTGCGGACTGCGCTGCAGACTGAGCTGTGGACGAAGCAAGAGGCTGAGCCAGATTCCCTTGCCCTTGGGAGACTCCCATCGGCGGCCGAGTCGGCCTTTGCCCTGCAACTGCTGCTCGGCTATGACGAGCGTTCCCTCCGGCGCCCCCTCCTCTGCCAGCCTGCGCGCTACATGCTGCGTCGAATCCACGGTGTCGTGGAGATGGAGTCGTCGTCCCAACCAACGGGTATCCAGCATAGCCTGCAGCTTGACGGCGCTGAGCCGATCAGGGCCCGATAGCAGCTTATAGCCCAGCTTGCGTGAAGCCTCGAAGCGATAGCCCTCTTCCTCCAGCTTGCGGATTTTCTTCCATACGGCTGTCCGGCTCACCTGCAGCTCGCGGCTGATGGCTTCTCCGGAGACATACTCGCCTTCCTTATTCAAGAACATCCTTAATACTTGCTCGCTCATGATTACTCCTTCTCTGCCAGGCGGCGCGCCGCCAGCAGCAGCGCTTCCTGTTCATTGGGCACTTCCCCTAGAGCAGCCTGGAGCAGCAGCTCCTGCAACAGCTCTCTTATATGGGGACCAGGCCTCAGAGCCAACTGCCGCATCAGATCATTGCCATTCACAACCAGTTGCTGCAATGAATGCACCGGCAATTCCTGCAGCACAAGCCTCAGCCCTTCAAGCCTCGCACCGATGCTTGCTGAAGCAGACCGCTTCTGTGAATTCGCAGCCCCTGCTGTCCCCTGCTCCACATCTGTGCCCAGCTCGCCGCGTCCACAAGCGATGTCGAGCGATTCCATGCTACGGTTCGTGAGATCAGGTGCTTGTTCCAGCAGCTCCAGCCATCGTTCAGCATAGTGTGTCCCATACTCCAGTATGAGCTTCGTCCATGACCTGCGCCAATCATCAGCCGCCTGCTCCAGTTGCGCCAGTCCCCGCAGATGCAAGGCTACGAGCTTCGTTACCTCATCTTCATAGTGTCGAGAATAACGCAGAGCCTGCATCAGCGCTCTCGCTTCCTGCTCGTCCAGTCCACTGGCAATGCACAGCGCCGCCCAGCGGCTGGAAGGATGCCCCAGCGCAGATAGAGTAAGCCCCGCCTGGCTCTCAGCGTCCGCTCCACACTCCGCTCCATACTCCGCTGATCGCTGGGGCCCCGCGTACTGACTCCACCTTGCTAGAGCCGCCTCACCCGCCAGGGGCAGCGCCTCCTTCGTATGCGCCAGCAGTCCGCTCGCATGAAGCAGCCTCATCGCCTGATCCGGCTGCCGACCCTTCACCATCTTGTGCAGCTCGACGCCCACCCGCTCCATGGCAATGTGCCGCAGCAGCGAGCGGTGACGGAGGATGGCCGCCCAGGTGGCGGACTCGATCGGCTCAAGGCCTGTACCGAATTCTGCGGCGAATCGGATGCCTCGCAGCATACGCAGCGCATCCTCCTGCAGCCGCGCATCCGCATCACCTACACAACGCACCAGACCGTTTCTCAGATCCTCCTGCCCGCCGAACGGATCAAGCAACTGCCCACGGCCATTGATCGCCATTGCATTGATCGTAAAATCGCGCCGCAGCAAATCCTCCGCCAAATCCGAGATGAATTCAACGCTGGAAGGCTTGCGGTACGCTTCATAGGTGGATTCCTTGCGAAAGGTCGTGACCTCGTAAGCCTCCCCGTCCATCACCACCGTTACCGTACCATGCTGCAATCCGGTCGGAATAACATGCTCAAACTGCTCGATGACCTGATCTGGCGCCGCAGACGTAGCAATATCCACATCCGAGATGTCCCGTCCAGCGAGCCGATCTCTCACACAGCCTCCAACAAACACCGTCTCGAATCCCGCTCGCTCCAGCCTGTGAATGATCGGCAGCGCGGCTTGAAACAGCGCATGTTCAAGCAACTGCGGATGATTGCTACTCACTGCACGCCTCAAGAGCCACCGGGGCTTCCATACCAAGCACACGATAGTAGATCTGCTCATATTCCGCCGTAATTCGGTCATTACAGAACCTTACACGCGCACGCTGCAGGCAAGCCTCACGCATCTTGGCATACAGCTTCTCATCCGACAGGAGATGGACAGCATGACGCGCCATCGCCTCTGTGTCGCCGATCGGTGCCAGATACCCCGTCTCTCCATGCGTCACCAGCTCCGGGATGCCGCCCGCAACCGATCCCACCGTTGGCACGCCGCAAGCCATTGCTTCCAGCGCGACAAGACCGAAGCTTTCCTTCTCAGAGGGGAGCAGCAGCAGATCGGCCATTGAGATAACCTGCGCGACATCCTCTTGCTTGCCCAGGAAATGAACCTTATGCTGAAGCCCCATCGCATTAATCTTGAACTGAATCTTGGACAGCTCCGGCCCTTCGCCGACAAGCAGCAGCTTCGCAGGGAGGGAATGAAGAATCTGGGCGAATATATCTACAACATCTGATACCCGCTTGACGGGACGGAAATTGGAGATGTGCATAATGACTTTTTCGCCGGGGGCTGCATAATCCTTGCGCAAGGAGCTCGCGTCACGCGGATAATAGATGCGTTTGTCTACAAAATTGTAAGTCAGGTCAATCGGCTCTGTAATATCCAGCAGCTCCCGCGTCTCACGGATCAGATCCTCCGATACCGCCGTCACGGCGTCGCTGCGGGTAATAGCCAGACGGATCAAATCCTTGAGCGATTCATCCTGTGCCAGCACGGTAATATCCGTGCCATGAAGCGTCGTAACCGTCTTCAGGTCACGATCCATCATCTGCTTGGCTAGAAATGCGCAAATGGCATGGGGAACCGCATAATGGACATGAAGCAGATCAAGCTGCTGCATCTTGGCCACCTGTGCCATTTTGCTTGCAAGCGAAATATCATAGGGCGGATAACGGAACACATAATAATCGTTCACTTCAACCTCATGATAAAAAATATTTTTATGGAATTGTCCCAAACGGAACGGAATACTATGAGTTATAAAATGAATTTCATGTCCTCTCTCCGCCAACAGCTTCCCGAGCTCAGTTGCAACAACCCCGGAGCCTCCCAAGGTGGGATAACAGGTAATGCCAATCTTTAGCGATTTCATCCTATAATGCACCCCATTTCTTAGCTAACGGCCAGACAGCTCCCATCCAACCAGATCACGCTGTTTTATTTGAGTATATTTCGCCATGCTTCCATTCATTCTTCGCCGCCCGGATTGTGGAATCAGAACAAGTCTACCCGGATCGGGCGTTTCACAATAAAGCCTTCCGCATGCGGCCATTGCCTGGTCGCACCCAGCATCTGATCCCGCGCCTCCACATTATCCAGATAGCCTCCGGTCAGCGGTGTGAGCACCTGGTCATTACCAGCAGACGGTGCGGTGAATTGCGACACGTAGGCGCGAAGCGCAAGTCGCTTCTGCTCATAATACAAGCTGACATCTACCATCATGCCGACGTCCTTGACGTCATTAATATAATAAAATACAAGCTGCTCCACCTGATGAGCCGGCAGCTCCGGCATATAGCGACGCAGCTTCGCATTAAATACCGCTTCCTCCACCAGCCTGCTGCACGCATTATGGTCAGGATGGCGGTCGTCCCAATACGGGGCAAACACGATACGCGGCTTGAGCCTGCGAATCTCCGCTGTAATCGCCAGCACCTGCTCCGCACTGCCCGTCAAGCCACGATCGGGCAGCTTCAGGCAGCTACGATAAGACAGACCCAGCACCTGTGCGGCCTGCTGCGCCTCCTGTCTACGCAGTAAGGGTGTGCCGTTCGAGGACATCTCCGCCTCCGTCAGATCGCAGATGCCGCAGGAGATGCCCGCCGCCACATGCTTGGCCAGCGTACCGCTCATGCCGATCTCGACATCATCCGGGTGAGCGCCGAACGCGAGCAACTCCACCGATGCAAGGCTCATTGGGCTTCCTCCGGCTTGTATTTATGAACGAGCTCTCTCCATGCGAAATCGCCGCGCTGCAGCGCCCGAACCAGCAATTCGGCGGTAGCAATGTTGGTCGCCACCGGAATTCCCTGCACATCGCATAGACGCAGCAAGGCAATAATATCGGGCTCATGGGGCTGTGCCATCAATGGGTCGCGGAGGAAGATGATAAGGTCCATTTCATTTTGCGCTACGAGCGCGCCGATCTGCTGGTCTCCGCCCAGAGGGCCGGACATGAACCGATGGATGCTCAGCTTTGTCTGCTCCATAATTCTGGAGCCGGTCGTGCCGGTCGAATACAATTGATGAGGAGCAAATGCCGATTCATAAGCAATGACGAAATTCACCATTTCATCCTTTTTGCGATCATGCGCTATAAATGCAATATTTAACATCGTGTCTACCTCCTGCGCCTTATAAGCTGCTGTTCTTAGTCCATTAAATGCTCAAAGCCGTAGATCATCCCGGTGTAATTCATCACCTTTTTGATCGCCTGGTTTACACCTGGCATATAGCCAGCGCGCTCATAGGAATCATGGCGGATCTTCAGCGTCTGTCCATAACCGCCAAATACAACCTCCTGCTGGGCAAATACGCCGGGCAGACGCACACTATGTATGCGGAATCCGTTATAATAGCCGCCGCGGGCGCCCTCCAGCACTTCCTTCTCCTCCGGGTTGCCCTGACGCAGCTCCTCGCGCACCTCTGCAATTAGCTCGGCTGTCTTAATCGAGGTACCTGACGGAGCATCCAGCTTCTGATCCCCATGGTATTCAATGATTTCCACATGAGGCATATATTTGGAGGCTTCGGCAGCGAATTTCATCATCAGCAATGCGCCAATCGAGAAATTCGGCGCGATCAGCCCGCCAATTTCCTTCTCCTTACACAGCTTGTCCAACTGCTCGATCTGCTCTGGCGTGAAGCCAGTCGTACCGATAATCGGGCGGACGCCATGCTCGATCGCTGTCAGCGAGTTGCTGTAGACCACATGCGGTATTGTAAAGTCAACCAGCACATCGGGCTGTGTCGCCTGCAATGCGGCTGCCAGATCCTGTGTCACCTGGACGCCGCAGGCCGGCTTGTGTGCCAACAAGCCGGCATCGATCTGGCCTGTGCTGCGCGCGACAGCCGCAACGAGCTCCAACGTCTCATCCTCCAGCACCATCTTTACTACTTCCCGCCCCATCCGGCCGCTTGCGCCTGCTACAGCGACTTTGATTCGCTCAGTCACCTGAAATCTCACCCTTCTCTTTTTATTATTCTCCTATGTGTCGGCATAACAACTCTCCAGCCCTTCTGCTTCAACTCCTCGTACAGCTTGCCTGCCTCCGCATGTCCCGGCTCCAGCTTGAGCACCTGGCCTAGCGCATGCATCGCTTCAGGGTATCGCGCCTGCTTATCGTAAGCAGCAGCCAGCAGCAGCAATGTCTGCGCGTGCAGTGGATCACGCTCATATGCCTCCTCCAGCAGCTCGCAAGCCGCCGCATAATCCGGGCTAGCAGATTCCAGCAGCCGCAACGCCTGAGCTGTCAGCCATCTCGCCTCCACCATACCAAGCTGATACTGATACTTGGAATGCTCTGGCGCAAGCTGCACGGCCAGCCTTGCATACTCAAGCGCCTTGGCCCACTTGCCGCTGCGCGAGCAGCTTATGGAGCAACGGTAAGGATACTCCGCGTTGTCCGGCTCATCCGCCATCGCCTGCTCGAACCAGTAGATTGCCTGCTCAAAATCGCCATACAGGATGGATTCGTATGCCTTGCCGACCTTATCCTTGCCTTCCATCCATACCATCCTCCTAGTTATCGAAGTGATGGTATAGCATATGTACCAAGCCTTAAGCCCGTTCTGAGGATTTGCGTGTCCAGCGATTCGCATCGCGTGTATTGAACTTGTTCAGCACCTTGTTATGCGCCTCGGTCAGATCAATGTTCAGCGAATTGGCGAAGCAATTCAATATGAACAGGATGTCGCCCAGCTCCATCTCGATCGAATTATCTGCCTCATCAGGCTTTTTGGGCTTTTCGCCGTAGACGTGGTTCACCTCACGCGCAAGCTCGCCAACTTCCTCGCTTAGTCTGGCCAGCAGCGCCAGCGGACTGAAATACCCTTCCTTGAACTGGCTAATATAAGCATCGACTTCTCTTTGAATTTCAGCTAATGATTTCTCCGTTTGATCCGTTTGCTCCAGCATACTCCTAACCCTTTCCCTATCAAATTTCAGTACTATCCTAACGTTTACTACATATGTTATCGCAAAGCGACGTCGAACACAATGGTCAACCTTGTGCTTATCAATGGATAACACAGCGAATGAAAGCGCACGCTAACTAGGGCATGTATGCAAACCCTCACAGGCGTACCCTGTGGAGCTAGCATACACACCCTGGAGCGAACCTTCAGCTCATCTGAACAATCTTAAGCCTGCGCATTCGCAGGCTTCATGTCTAGCGCAAGGAGGCCTCATGCCTATGTCCCCTACATATCATTCCATCCGTTCGCTTGCCTTCATCGTGATCGGAACGGCAATCTACGCGTTCGGCCTTCACTATTTCATCCTGCCCAACCAACTGATGGAAGGCGGCGTGACCGGGGTGGCGGTCTTGCTCAACTACGCGCTCGGCTGGCCGCTGTCAGTCTCCACCCTGCTGCTCAATATTCCGCTGTTTCTGGTGGGCTGGCGGATGTTAGGCGGCCGCTCCATGGTGCTCACCTTGATTGGTACAGGTTCATTAGCCTTCTGTCTGGCTCTGCTGGAAGCACTGATCCGCCGTGGCTGGCTTGTCCCGTTCCACACAACGTCAGATTATATTTTGGCGGCGCTCTATGCTGGCGTCACCCTGGGCGCAGGTCTTGGCCTTGTATTTCGCTTTGGCGGCACGACGGGAGGCGCCGACATCATTGCCCGTGTCCTATCCGCCCGCAAAGGCTGGAGCATGGGACAGATTATTCTGGCGCTTGATTTCGCCATTATCGCCGCTTCGCTGCTCTACATTCCCAAGGAAAAGGTGCTGTATACGCTCGTGACCGTCTTCATTGCCTCCAAGGTGATCGATTTTATTCAGGAAGGAGCTTACGCAGCCAAAGCCTTCTCCGTCATTACCGACAATGGCCTGCTCGTTGCGGAGCGGATCACCAGCGAGCTGGAGCGCGGTGTTACACTGCTGCCTGCTGTTGGAGCGTACTCTGGCCGTTCGATGCATATGGTCTACTGCGTGGTCAGCAGACAGGAGATTCAAGCTCTCAAGAGTGTGATTAAGGCGGTCGATCCATCGGCTTTCATTATTATTAGCGAGGTGAACGATGTGCTGGGCGAGGGCTTTAATCCCGATTGACCGGCTGGCGCGGCACGATGCGCTCCCGCTCATAGCGGTATCTGCGATAGCCGGAAAAGCTCAGCACCGAAATAATGATGATGGACAGCAGCAAGGTCCATCGCCATGGCATTCCCGTCAATACCGGAGAGAAGACCGGCTCCGCCTCTGCAGAATGCTGCGACCCGAACAATCGGTCGATCGCAGCGTCCAAGGCGCCAAACATCGGCTCCACTCTCGACCTGTCCGCTCTCCCATCAGCCGCAGCCTCAAGCAGACGTCTAGCAAACACAACGCTCTGCTGCAGCGCTTCCACCTGCTCCACCTCCCGCTCCAGCATCGCTGCCGGCCTAATGAGTCGAACATGATCCTCCAGCGGCTTGAGCGCCGCGACAGCCGCTGCAGCATGATGCTGCTCCAGTGTCCGCCAGGCAAGGAAGATGCGGCGCACATCCTCCTTCAGCACCTCCTCGTAATTCAACCACAGCGCCTGCTCCGATTTGGCGAGCGCATCATACGCCAGCATTAACCTTGAGCTGGCTTGCCATAGCTCGGCATGCGGCTTGCCGCCTAGAATAACCTGCTGTAGCCGTCTTGCGGTGGCATCCAGCTCTCTCCAGCCAGCAGCGCTGCCGACAGCGCTGCGCAGCTCTGGCACAGCCGACAGACGGGCCAGCCGCTGCGTATATTGGAAGACTAACTGCCTGTTGCCTTCAAAGGCACTCTGATACAGCTCGTCCGACAGCTCAAGCAATCGCGCCGTCTCGCGGGTATAGCCCGCAGCGCGCTTCCCATCCTCTATATCCCGTTGCTGCGCCTCTGCCTGCCATCCACACAGACTGAACAATAGCAAGCCGGCAGCAATTGCAGCACAGATTCCTCTCATACGGACATCCCCCCCATACTACCATATGGGGGGGATGTCCGCTTTATAACTATTAAAGCAAATATATACTACAAGCGCTGCTGCCTTCCTCGTCCAGCCAGCGCCAGCAGCGCAACTGCAAAGCTAAACAACGACAGCCCATACGTGAAACGCTCGATCGCCGCCAGATCATCCAGCAAGGCTCGGGATAACGCCGGGAAAATACCGTAGGTGTAGTCCATCGTATCGTTAAGCAGCAGCCAGAGGAGCGCGGCAAGCACCCCTAATCTGCCAAATGCCATGAAGCGCACATAGAGCAGCGCCTCCAGCGCCATCCCCAGATGAGAGGCGACGAGCATCCAATGCTGCCACTCCAGCGGATCACCCTGCGCCGCCCCGGCAAAGATCATCGCTACCGCCCAGATGCCGTATTTGATCGAGGTGCATACAGCCAGCCCCTCCAGCACAGCGCGCAGCCCTCGGAGGAGACGTCCCGGGCGCTGCGGCGGATACAGCAGAAACAGTATCGACAGGGTGAAGAACAGGCTCGCTGTCGGGCTGTCCGGTACAAATACAAGCTGCCATAGCGGATGATGCTCATAGGTATAGGCAAGCTGATTGCCGTACCACATGTAGCCGTAGACGGTGCCGCCGGTATTCACGAGCAGCAGCAGCCACAAGAAGGTGCGATTCATTAATACAGCGCGGCCCCAAAACCGCAGCAAAGACCATGGCATACATGCCTCTCCTTTCACTTCCACAGGGCTGTATTGCACCCCTCTCCCGTTATAGCGCCTTAACCATGAATTTAGAGAAAAAAACCTGATCGCAAGGCTGCGATCAGGTTCTAGGCAACATTATTGTGCGGCTTCCTTCTTCTGCTTGGAGAGCCAGGTTGCAACCTGATCGATCTCGTCAGCAGACAATCTATCCTTGAAGGAAGGCATATTATTATTGCCGTTCGTAATGACGTTCAACAGCTCATCCTTGCTATACTGGTCGCCGATACCACGTAGCGCAGGCACACCATTGCCGCCGTTCATATCAGGAGCGTGACAGCTCAGACAGTTCTGCTTCACGATTCCGTAGGCCGGATCATCCTCAGCGACGATAGCTACCGGAGCTGCACGCTTGATCGGATTCGGAGCAGGCTGCCCCTTCTCCCAAGCCTCGCGAGCCTTCTCCTCACGCACGATATGCTCTGGCTTCGTGTTGGTCGCTTCGAGCTGATGCTGGTAATGATCCCATGAAACCTTGGTCAAGTAAATAATGGAGATGAGTGACAGTAGCATCAGGGCCGATGCAATCGGACGGCGGTAGAAGCGGCGTTCCTTGCCTGTATCGAGGAAAGGAGCGAGCAGCAACGCGCCGAAGGCAACACCCGGTACCCCCATAACCCCCAGCACCACATAATCACCAGACACATACGGATATTTAAGCAACTGATACATAAACAGGAAGTACCAGTCTGGCATCGGAATGAACGATGCATTCATCGGGTCCGCCGGATAACCAAGCGGCGCAGGGTGGGCAATTGTCAGAACGAGAAATCCGACCAGCACAACCGCACCAACCATCCATTCTTTCAGCAGGAAGTAAGGAATGAACGCCTCGGACTTCCCGGGAAATGCAGTGAAATCAGGTGGTATGTTCGCCATTCTGCCATCCTTGCGGATCCGCGAATCGCCGACAAATACGACCTTTTCTTTAGAATTATGGCCATGCGCCATGAAGAACCCTCCCTTCGCTTATAGTGGTCCGGAAATCCCTTGCTTCCGAATCATGAAGAAGTGCGCTGCAAGCAGTGCGAGCAATGCTCCCGGCAAGAAGAAGACGTGAATTGCAAAGAAGCGTGTTAGCGTTTGCGCGCCGACAATCTCCCCGCCGTTCAGCAGCTCCTTGATGTATGGTCCCAGGTAAGGCACTGATTCAGCGATTTGCAGGGTAACCTTCGTGGCGAAGTATGCCTTGTTGTCCCAAGGCAACAAATAGCCGGTCAGACCAAGTCCAAGCATAATGAAGAAAATCAACATCCCTACAACCCAGTTCATCTCGCGCGGCGCCTTGTAGGAGCCAGTGAAGAATACGCGCAGGGTATGTAAAAACATCATTACAATGACAAGGCTTGCGCCCCAGTGGTGCATCGCGCGAACAATACCGCCGAATGCAACCTTGTGCTGCAGATAGTCAACGCTCGCGTAAGCGTTAATAATATCCGGCACGTAATACATCGTCAGGAACATTCCTGACAAGATCTGAATGACTGTGATAAAAAACGTCAGACCGCCGAAACAGTATACGAATGCAGAGAAATGGTGAGCGGGGTTGACATGCTCAGGAACCTCATGATCCGCTACATCCCTCCACATTGGCGTAATATCAAGACGTTCGTCAATCCAATTGTATACACCCTTAAACATCTGAATGTACGCCCTCCTTATACTTTAGTGTTCGGTTTAACCGGTCCAAGATAGATGAAGCCATCCTCAATCTTCAAGTCGTACTCGTCCAGTGGAGACGGTGCAACCTTCAGATTCTTGCCTTCTTTGGTGTACTTCGCTTCATGGCATGGACAAAAATACTGATTGTCGTTCTGCGAGTTCCAGTTAATTGTACATCCCAAGTGCTTGCATACCGGCGAGAGGGCAAAAACATTACCTTGACTATCCTTCGCGATCCAAGCAGCCATCTCAGGATCGCTCTCATACCAGCCATCCACCTGATGCACCTGGAACTTGAATTCCTGCGGCTCATTCGTAATCTTGCTTTCTTCCACAACCTTGACGAATGTGCCTTCTGTTTTCTTTGTTAGGATTGGATCAACCGCAAAGCGTACCATCGGCAGAACTGGACCTGCAGCCAGGAAAGCCGTTGTTCCTCCAAGCGTATAAGCCAAAAACTGGCGGCGTGACATTTCCTTACGCTTGACGGGTTGATGTGCGGAATCATGGTGTTCATGGTTACTCATATTCTGTTCTACCCCCCTTACCAACCGTATCTTGCGTTTTGTCGCACGACAAAACACACGACGAACTAGGACATTACTTATAATAGCCTAGGTGTCCAAGACCGTCAAGAATATGCCACATTTTTTAGGTTCATGATTTTGGTTTCGCGTCAAAATTTGTTGGGATTTTGTCACAATTGACCTTGTATGGTACTATCATTCCAAAGCAGGCTGTTTTTTATTCTGTCGCAACGGCCTCGGTCTCGTTTTTTTGCTGCTGGCGCTGCCACATGGCGGCCACAGCCTGCTGCACTTCAGACGCCTGTGGATATGCCCCATCTGCGGCAGGTGCAATGAACAAGTCAGCCGAAACTCCTGCCAGACCAAGCATAGGCTTGGCTGTCGCCACAATAATATAACGAAAGCCCGTCATACGCAGACGTCTGCACAGCTCGTCCAGTCGCAAATGATCCGACGGGTCATAAAAATGATAAGCAGGATAGGTCACCAGCCTGCCCTTGAATGGAACCTCCACCAGGGCCATCACATCCCGCAAATTCTCCAGCGCGCTTGTCGCCTCATATGGCGTCTCCGTCCCGTCCAGCCCGGTCACTGGAAGCAGGCACGTATCCAGATATGGCTTCAGTTCCTCCCAGCGCTCCGCTTCAATGTCGCTAAACTTCATGCTGCCCCTCCCGCAATCGTATTTCTACATATATATAATTATGTTACATGATAACAAGCCGCCAAACAAGTCAGGCGGCAACTGTACAACCTGCTTCGCAGGTGTAATAGAAGAAAAAAGATGACCCCAATTGCATACGCACGGGGCCCTGGAAGGGGAACTTGCCTAAGTTGTCTTATTATTGGCGCTTTCGGCCGATCCAAAGCAAGCCTGCCTGTAGCTGCAATTGCAGCTTAGGAAGCCTGTATCGATTTCAATTCATTGGTCAGCTCCTTGAATGTCATCTCATCCCCGTCTGCCAATGCGGTGTCAATCGCTTTATATAGACGTTCTTTCCGAAATTTCAGAACCGCGTCATCCAGCAGCATCTCCGCAGCCAAGCCCAACATCGTCTCATACGTCATTTTCATTTTATCCATAGGATGCACCTCCAACCAATCGTTCAAGAGATCCTATCGTCCAATTGTGTGTGCGCCATGCTGATCCCCAGCCCTCTCTCTCCGCAGCAGGCTTATCAGCCGGAGAAGATTCGGCAGGAGAGGAGTCTCTTGTCATCTGCTTCAACTAGGTCGTGTCTGAACACCCGTTCAAGGGCATCTCTCCCCGCCTTTTCGCCCCATGCTGCGTTGCTTTTTCTTGACGTACCCCCGGTACGCCTGCAAAAATGCGCCTTGCCTGGAACGAAAATTCGGCCAGATCTGTTCCCTTCAGAGTGTTCAGACACGCCCT